>Ga0208648_1000024_pt1 | contig 161837 bp, 150 predicted proteins | sample AntAceMetag02UKL_FD_184772 | JGI IMG/M metagenome (GOLD analysis project Ga0208648, IMG submission 184772) | Saline lake microbial communities from Ace Lake, Antarctica - Antarctic Ace Lake Metagenome 02UKL (SPAdes) (version 2) | ecosystem: Environmental > Aquatic > Non-marine Saline and... | reverse complement strand
GAAAAACCAGGCAGGTTCAGCGTAACGTCAAAGCTCGGCATCCTCTTCATTCCTTTGATCAGCAGTTTTCGAAGCCTGCAAATCATAGACAATGTTTAGAGGGTGCCCCCGGATTCGACTAAGACCCAGATTTTTTGATATTTTTGAGCGATTGGACCCCGTGCTTTATGGGCGCGCTGGCGCGTGGAGCGCCTTGGGTGTCATGTGCGGGTGTTTCGTTGCGATGAGATGGGCTTGGTATGGTTTGAAACTGCCATCTATGTGCTAGTATCATATCAGCGGTATCTAAAATTGAATGTGGCTAATGGTCCAATATTGGTGGGTAAATCACAAGCAGACTGCTCGCCAGGAGATTGAGGGTCAATATCTTTGGTCCCCGAAGGTCGAGGCTAATGGCGCTCGAAGTGAATTTTACGATAATATGAGGAGGGCATCGCCTGGCGATATAGTGCTGTCTTATGCAGATCAGCTTATCCGATACATTGGGCGGGTTGCAGAATTCGCGTTTGCGGCTCCAAAGCCGGCAGAGTTCGGGTCAGTTGGTGAATATTGGAACAATGAAGGTTGGCTTTTGCCTATGTTTTGGACGCCGCTCTCTCAGCCGGTGCGGCCCATGGTGCTATTGGATCGGCTTCGTCCGCATCTCCCGAAGAAGTATTCGCCGATAAGCTCGGAAACTGGCAAGGGCAATCAAAAAGCATACCTTGCCGCCGTCCCAGTGGATATATTTGACCTTGTGACATCCGGCTCGACCTTTGATTATATTGCTTTAGCACACGGCGGTGCAAACAGTCTCAAGTATGACGTGGTTGTGGATATACTTGAAGACGAATTGGAGCGGTCTGTATTGGCCGACCTAGACCTTGATGAAACTACCAAAAAGGCTGTGATCGCGGCCCGTAGAGGGCAAGGCACATTCCGTAAAAACCTTGAAAGCATAGAAAGTGGTTGTCGGCTGACCGGGATCACCAACCCGTCGCTTCTGATTGCCAGTCATATAAAACCTTGGCGGGCCTGTAGAACTGCTGCAGAGCGGTTGGACGGCAAAAATGGCCTGCTTCTTACGCCTGACGCTGATCGATTATTCGACCGCGGTTACATTACATTTCTTGAAAAAGGTGAGGTGATGGTGTCGCCACGGGTGAATCGCGACGATTTGCGACGTCTCGGATTTGAGCAGCTTGCCTTCGAACGCTTTGGATTTGTCGAGGCTCCTAAGGTATGGGGAGTCGGCGATTTTCTGCCGCAGCAACAAGAGTATTTATCCTATCATCGGTCAGCAGTTTTTTTGACGGAATGACGGTTACAACTTGAATTCTCATCTGTTTAGTCGTCCGTGAAGAATTCCTAACCATCTGGATTCACTAATGGAATAAAGCTTTCAAAGTATTCATTTTTGCAAGATATCGGGTTCTTTGGTGCGGATTCCTTGCAATTTGATTTGTGCTTTGTGTTGTGATTCACTGCTCCAAAACGTTGATTTGGAGGGTGTAATGAAGCCTCGGGACGTCGTGGAAACCGGTCAGAGCGACATGTTTCGCTCCAGACTCGATCAGATCATCGACATGGGCCATGAGAAGGTGGTGCTTGCGCAGCAGATCGACTGGCAATTCCTGTCAGAAAAATGCGGTGCCAACTACAGTGATAAGCCCGGTCATCCGGCTCTGCCAACAAGGCTGATGGCGGGCCTCCACATTCTCAAATATGCCGATAATCTGTCCGACGAGGAGGTATGTCTCCGCTGGGTCGAGAACCCCTATTATCAGTATTTTTGCGGCGAAGAGTTCTTCTCCCATACCCTGCCGCTGGATCGCTCCTCGATGACCCGCTGGCGTCAGCGGATGGGCGAGGAAAGCATTCAGGCGCTGCTGATGGAAAGCCTTGCGGTCGCGGTGAAAGTGGGCGCGGCCAAGCCTGCCGACTTCACCCAGGCGATCGTCGACACCACAGTGCAGGAAAAGAATGTGGCCTTTCCCACCGACGCCAAACTGATCAACCGGGCGCGTCAAAAACTGGCCAAGCAGGCCAAAGCCGCAGGACTTGATCTGCGCCAGTCCTATTCGAGGGTCGGCAAGCGCGCCTTGATCGCCCACCAGCGTTATGCCCATGCCAAGCAGTTCAAACGCGCCCGCAGGCAATTGAAAAAGCTCAGAACCTATCTGGGTCGTACCATTCGCGATATCGCTCGCAAGATCGAAGGTAATGTGTTGCTTGAGGAGGCCTTCCTTCGCCCGCTTTGGCTGGCCGAGCGGGTGATGACGCAGAGGCCGCGTGACCCGATACCCAAGAAGATCTATTCCCTGCATGCGCCGGAGGTCGAATGCATCGGCAAAGGCAAGGCGCACAAGCCCTACGAATTCGGCGTCAAGGCCTCGGTCGCCACAACCCTCAAACGCTCAAAGGGCGGTCAATTTGCCATCCATGCCAAGGCGCTGCCTGGCAGACCCTACGACGGCCACAAGCATCCCCGAGATCGAGGCGCTCACCGGCGCAACGCTCACCCGCATACTCGCTGACGCCGGCTACAAAGGCCACAACGCACCACAAAGCCACAAATTCCGCGTCTTCACTGCCGGCCAAAAGCGCCGTGTAACGCCAGCCATCAAACGCCAGATGAGGCGCCGATCTGCCGTCGAGCCGGTAATTCGTTGCCGGCAGGCAAGCGAAGCGCCGCCGAGAGGGTCATCTCAAGAACGGCCATCGGATGGATCGGAACTATCTTGCCCATGAACAGGGCGACGCCATAAATCCAATCATGGCAGCCGTCGGATACAACTTCCGCCTCATCCTCAAGTGGATCAGGTTTCTTTGGCTCAAAATCTGGATCAGATGGATAATCAGTCCATCAGCAATATTCGCGTAGTTCACGCTCGACTGTTGTATTTAGACGATATGCCTCTTAGCAGAAGCTGAGAGGTTTTCTCATGCAGCGAGGACTGCGGTTTTTCCTGCTGTTTAAAACTGAACTGATGGGTTTGAAGCCTTTCATTCCTCATTACGCGATCAGTTCGAGCCCGCGCCGGGCGAAGGCCGGTGCGAGATGTTCGAGTTTCGCGGCCCTTTCCCCCACGGCATTGCCCAGCCTCGAGCGTTCGGCGATGCCGACGAAGATCACCGCGAAGCGGAACAGTGCGAAGGCCTCGTGGAAAGGTTCGAGGGCAGCGGTGGGACGGGCGTGGTTGTAATATTCCCGCAGGAATTCCTCGCGCGGGGGGATGCCGAGCGCCGGCAGTCCGAGGCCGCGGATCCCGCCGTATTCCTGCGGCAAGGTGCGCCAGGCCATGCAGCAGAAGCCGAGATCAGCCAGGGGGTGGCCAAGGGTCGACAGCTCCCAGTCGAGAATGCCGACAACCTTCGGCGAATCGTGGGCGAAGATCAGATTGCCGAGCCGGAAGTCGCCATGGGCGATCGATATAGCGCCGTCGTCTTCCGGCAGATTGGCGAGCAGCCATGTCTCGAGTCGGTCGATCTCCGGCATGCCGGAAAGGCCGGATTCATGCCATTGGCGGCCCCAGCGTGCCAGCTGGCGTTCGAAATAGTTGCCCGGCCGGCCGTAATCGGAAAGCCCGATCATGTCGGGCCGTACGGCGTGCAGCCTGGCCATGGCCTCGCCCATGGAAAGATATATGCCGTGTCTTTCCTGTGGTGAAAGCCCGGGCAGAGACGCCTCGTGAAACACGCGGCCCTCGATCCGCTCCATGAGATAGAAGGGCGTGCCCAGTATGGTCTTGTCGTCGCAATAGGCAACGGGCCCCGGGACCGGCACATCGGTGCCAGCGAGCGCCGACAGCACCCGAAATTCACGGTCGACCGCGTGCGCGCCCTTCTGAAGCGGTCCGTCCGGCTGCTTGCGAAGGACGAGCCTGCGGCCTTCGCAGGTCACAAAGAAGGTCGGGTTCGACTGCCCGCCGGATATCGGCGCAATTTCCGGCTTTCCCGTCAGGCCCAGCGTTTCGGACAGATAGTCGGCCAATGCCTCTTCGTCGATGCCGGACGCATTCACTGGACTGGCCATGACCAGAAATCACGCCCCTTTTCTGTCAGGTGCCGGTTGAGCACCATCTGGTGAACCTCGTCGGCGCCGTCGACGAGGCGCGCCTGCCGGGCATAACGATAGATCCATTCCAGCCGCGTGTCCTTGGAATAGCCACGGGCGCCATTGATCTGGATCGCCCGGTCGGCCGCGTCGTGCAGCACGTTTGCGACGAGGATCTTGGCCATCGACACCTCCGCCTGGGCCCGTTCGCCCCGGTCGAGCGCCCAGGCCGCCTTCATCACCAGGAGCCGACCGATCTCGATCCGCATGGCGAGATCGCCCAGCATGAGCTGCACGCTTTCGCGATCCGCGAGACGCATGCCGAACCCTTCACGCTGGCTGGCATAGGCCTGGGCGATTTCCATGCAGCGCCTGGAAAGGCCGAGCCAGCGCATGCAATGGGTCAGACGGGCCGGCCCGAGGCGGGTCTGGGTGACCCGGAGCCCTTTGCCTTCCTCCAGCAGGAGGTTTTCCTTCGCGATCTCCAGGCCGTCAAACTCCAGCTCGCAATGTCCGCCGTGTTCTTCCGGTCCCATGATCGGGATCCGCCTGACGATGCGCCATCCCGGCTGGTCCTTGTGGAACATCATGGCGCTGAGGCCGTGGCGGGGATCGTTGGAGGTGCGTGCGATCAGGATGAAGTGGGTCGCCTCGGCGCCACCGGTGATGAACCATTTGCGGCCCCTGACGACATAGGTGTCGCCCTTCAGTTCGGCGGTGGTGTTGATCATCGACGGGTCGGAGCCGCCGCCCGGATGCGGTTCGGTCATGACAAAGGCCGACCGTATATCGCCGGACGCGATCGGCTGCAGCCAGCGCGCCTTCTGTTCAGGCGTGCCGAGCATCGACAGAACCATCATGTTGCCGTCATCGGGTGCGGCGCTGTTGAAGACGACCGGCCCGAAAATCGACCGGTTCATCTCCTCGTAGCACACGGCCATGCCCTGGATGCCAACACCCAGCCCGCCGTCCTCGACCGGAAGCTGAAGGCACCAGAGCCCTTCGGCGCGCGCTTCTCTCCGCAATCGCTCCAGCAGGCCGAGATCAATGTTTTCATGTGTATCATAGGAGGCTGGGTCCTCCTCCAGCGGCAATATACGCTCGGCGACGAATGTTCTGATGCGCTGACGCAGTCGCTCGAGGTCCGGCGAGATTGAAAAGTCCATGGGGCGTGTTTCCTAGAGTGATGAGACGAGGTGACCGCCATCGACGGCGAGGGTCGCGCCGGTCATGTAGGCGCTGGCATCGGAGCACATGAGCAGCAGCGGTGCGTCCAGGTCCTGCATGCGGCCGAGCCTGCGCTGGGGAATGCGCCTGATCAGCGCCTGGCCGGCTTCGGAGGCGAAGAATTCGGCGTTGAGGGGCGTTTCGACATAGCCAGGGCACAGCGCGTTGACCCGGATTCCGTATCGGGCCCATTCCAGGGCTGTCACCCTGGTCAACTGTATCAGGGCCGCCTTGGATGCTGCATAGGCGGCAACCTGGCTGGCGACGCGCAATCCCAGGATCGACGCGATATTGACGATCGAACCCGGCTGGTTCGCCGCTTTCATGGCGCTGGCTGCTGTCCTGGCGACGCGGAAGGCGCCGGTCAGATTGGTGTCGAGCACACGCTGGAATTCATCGTCGGAAAGCTGCAATGCCGGTCCGGAACCCGAAATGCCGGCATTGTTGACGACGATGTCGAAGGGCTTCCCTAGTCCGGCGAACGCATCGGCGACGCTTGCGGAATTGGTGACGTCCATGGGAATGGCCGCAGCCTGTCCGCCGGCATCCGTGATGCCGGCGACGACAGCCTCCAGCGCCTCTGTGCGGCGGGCTGTCAACACGACGTATGCGCCGGCTTTCGCCAGCGTCATGGCAAAATGTGCGCCGAGCCCGCCCGAGGCGCCCGTCACCAGTGCCGTCCTGCCGCCAAGCGCAAGCTTCACATCCATTCCCCTTATTGTTTGTTCACGCCAGCGGCGTCGACTTGTGGACCAACAGTTTCGGACCGTCCGGGGTCAAGACCCAGGCGGTGACAAAGGAACTGTTGAGTTTCAGCGGCTTGCCGTTGCGCCGCACGTTGGCCTGCATGGTGCCCATGAAGACCGTGCAGCCGCCTGCCGAAGATGCGTCCGTGATGGCGCAGTCGACCGTGTCATAGACCAGCGACCCGTCGGTGAGGGCCTGCAGGTAGCTAGCCTTGTCGTCCACGGAGGAATCCGAATGCGCGTAGAGAAGGGCATCGCTGAACAGATCGCCCAGGCCGTTGCTGTCTCCGGCGCGCATCAGCGCCCAGCGGCGTTCCTCTGCCTGCCTTGCCGCAGTCGTATCGTCAGTCATCCTTACCTCCCCATTTCGGCCATGTGGACACCTTGAAGAAATCGTCGCCGCCATCGCCGCCGGCCTGCAGCATGGCATAGTATTGCCGGACCATCGTGGTCAGCGTCAGAGGGATGTGCTGGTCCCTGCCGATCGCCATGGCGAGATCCATGTCCTTGGCAACGAGATCCGTTGTCGCCATCGGGCTCCAGTCTTCGCTTTTGAGCATGTCGCTCTTGTAGCGGCCAAGCGGGGTTGCAGCTACGGAATTGTTGATAGCCTCGATGGCGGTGTCGCGCGGCAGGCCCTGTCTAACCCCGAATTCAACAGCTTCGCCGATCAGGGCCGGCATGACGCCAACCATCATGTTGATCATCAGCTTGACGATGCGGGCCTCTTCGCCCGCGCCGAAATAGAGACGGTTTTCGCCGAAGACGGACAGTATTGCGGACAAGTCCTCGACGGCATCTTCGGGTCCCGAAACCAGCAACGTCAGGGAACCGCTTTCGGCGTTGCTCGTACTGCCGGACACCGGGCAGCGCAAATAGGCGGCCCCCGTGCCCGACATCACTTCGGCAACCCGGGCGGAGGCTTCGGGCGAGACAGTGCTGAGATCCACGTGGACTGAGCCGGGTCTGATTGTCCGCGCGATGCCGTCCGGGCCGGAGACAATGTCCAGCAGGACATTGTCATTGGGTACCATCGAAAAGACGACATCCGCCATTTCGGCGACCATCGCCGGGCTTTCGGCCGCCGTTGCGCCGGCCGCGACGATGCGTTCCATGGCGCTCGGGTCGGGATCGTATCCGCGCAGTTCGAACCCTGCGGACATCAATCGCCGGCTCAGTGGATTTCCCATGGTGCCGATGCCGATCCAGCCGCAGCGACGCATTTTAGTTGATCTGGCTGTCATTTCGTATCTCAGTAGACAAAGAACAGGACAATCTGGGGGTAGGCGATCAGGATGATCATCACCAGCAGCATGATCAGCGCGAAGGGGGCTGCGCCGAGGAAGACATCTTCCAGCGATATCTTGTACTCGGAGAGCGTACTTCGCACCACGTAGCATGACATGCCGAAGGGCGGTGTCAGCAGGCCGATTTCCGTCGCCATGATTGCGATGATGCCGAACCAGACGAGATTGACGTCGAAGGGCTGCAGCAACGGAATGAACAGCGGCACCGTGATTAGCAGGATCGAAACCGAGTCAATGATGGTACCGAGAATGAGTGCGATGGCCACGAATATCGCCAGGATGACGAAATAGCTTGCATCGAGGTCCGCAACGAGCGTGCTGATCTGGGTCGGCAGGCCGGAAATGCCGAGCATGCGCGAATACATGGTCGCCGAAATGACGATGAACAGGATCGAGGAGCTGATATAGCCGGTCTCGATCAGGATACTCCACAAAATGCGCCAGGTCAGCTTGCGCTTGATGAGTGCGGCAAGGAGGGCCAGTGCCGCGCCGACGCCGCCGGCTTCGGTCGGCGTGAATATGCCGCCATAAATGCCGCCGAGAACGGCGACGACGAGGATCAGGGTCGGTCCCATCTTCTCGACGAACTCGCGGAAGGTCAGATGGCCTTCGTCTTCGGCGCTGTCCGTGCGATGGCCTCCGATTGCCTTCGGATAGAAGATGGCGGTGAGCGCGATGCCGAGAGAGAACATGCCGGCGAGAAGCAATCCAGGACCGATACCGGCCAGGAACATGGCGCCGACCGACTGCTCCGCGATGATGGCGTAGACGATGAGCAGGATACTGGGCGGAATCAGCATGCCGAGGACGGAACTGCCAGCGACCGTGCCCACCGCAAAACGGGGGCTGTAACCGAAGCGCAGCATTTCAGGCACGGCGATGCGCGAGAACACGGCAGCGGATGCGATCGTGACGCCGGTGATCGAAGCGAAAACCGTGTTGGCGGCGACGGTCGCGATCCCCAGGCCGCCCGGCAGCCTGTGCAGAAGCCGGTTGGCAACGTAGTAACTGTCGCGTCCCAGATCGGCGGCGCTCACGAGCATGCCCATCAGGACGAAAAGAGGGATGACGGCAAAGATATAGTCCGAGATGCTCTGGGCGGCGGCCTGAGACAGCATATAGACGGCGACCTGGAAATTGTCCCGGATCATCCACACGCCGACGAAGGATGTCAGGGCCAGTACGAAGGGGACGTGGATGCCGCAATAGATCAGGACCAGCATGATGCTGATGGATACGATGCCGATTTCGATGGGTGTCATGACTTTGCCTGTACGCGGTCACCGACCATGAGGGTCAGGAAATTCATCGCCATGGCGAGGAGCTGTATTCCCGCCAGGGCGGCCCCTGCCGCGATCGCGGCCTTGATGGGCCAGGAGGGAAAGGTGAAGAGGCCGACCGTTCCGATGTAATAATTGTTGGCGTAGTCGTTGATCATGTTGGGGACGGTTCCATAGATGATCAGCGCCATGAGAACGACACCGCACAGCGCGGCTGCGGCATCGAAGGCCAAAGCCACCCGTGGGTGCAAGGAGCGGATCAGATTGACGATCGAATCTGCCCGCGCGATACGCCCATTGGCGAGCGTATCGGCAAGCTGGGCGAAAACGATCGCGACGATCGAGATTTCCGCGATTTCCGTAACGCCCATGATCGGGGAGCTGAAGAAATAGCGGCCTATGACGTCGAGGCAGATGAGGCACATCAGGAAGAAGATACCGACCGAGCCTAGGGCATTGAACGTGGCCGTCGTCAGGGCGAGGATCCGCCTTGGCAGGGAAACGCGCCCGTCGCGCGTTTCCCCTTTTTCGATGTCGGCGAGCTGCGACATGTGTTATTCCGAGTCCCAGTTGCGCGCGATGGGCTGTTTGGCGGCACGCAGTGCATCCATGTAAGCCTTGAGCACTGCCTTGGCTGGCTTGCCCTGCGCTTCGGTCTGCTCGGCCCACTCCTGCGCTATGTTGGGCAGGTTCCTGGCCCATTCCTCGCGCTGTTCCTGGGTATACTCGATCACCGTGCCGCCGTTGGTCTTGTAGGTTTCGATGGCTGCGCTGCTGGCATCCACGACATAGTCGGCGAGCTTCTGGCCGTATTCGCCGGCCGTCTCGCGCAGCACCTCCTTGACCGGATCCGGCAGGCCGTCCCAGAACTGCTTGTTGGCGGTTACGGCGAAGGATGTGACAGCGCCCTGATCGGCCTTGATGAAATAGGGAGCCACCTCGTACATCTTGAAGCCGGCGGCAGCTTCCGCCCAGACGGATGCGCATTCGGCGACGCCGGTCTGCAACTGGTTGTAGTAGTCGGCGAGGTTCGAACTGATGCCGACCGCTCCGACGCCTTGGAAGTAGCGCAGGTTGGTGCCGGCGCCGACGACCTTGACGCCTTCGAAATCGGAGGGTGCCTCCATCGCGGATTTGCAGACGACCTGGTAGTTGTCGACCGACCCGGCGCTGCCCAGATAAACCTGATTGATCTTGGTAAATTCCTGCTGCATTTCAGGAATGTCCTCCGCCAGTTTTGAAACCGTCTCGGTCACCAGATGCAGGTCGCCGGTCGCAAATGGCGTCACAAAAGATATATTGAACAGCGGCAGCTTGTCGACATGGAACGGAGGCACGACGATGCCCATGTCGCCGATCCCGCTGCTGACGGCATCAAGCTCGCCACGCGGCTTGACGATCGTTCCGGAGAAACCCTTGTTCCAGTTGATCTTGTATTCATTCTTTCCGGCAAGTTTCTGGTCGACAGCCGGGATGTAGTGTTCCTCGAAGATCTTGACCCAGGATGCGGTCGGCGGATATCCCGATACGACCGTGACGTTGATTGTTTCCTGCGCGTAGGCCCAGCTGCTGCCCAAGAGCAGAGCCGAGAGCGATGCAATTCTTACGACGTTTCCTGATAGCGGTTTCAAATGAACCTCCCTTGGTTTGATTCGACCGGCGTTCGATCGATCCGGGGCGGGCCGGTTTTGCAGCAGGATGCCGCAATTCCTCTACCGACGGCGCCTATTTGGCTTACAATAGCGAATATTGAACCAATATTCTAGTCTGGTTTTGTGTGGCTTTTTTCTCCTTGTGTCTTGCGTTGCCGATGGGATACACCGGCTGGCGATTACGGTGATATGTGCCGGTTTCCTCTAGTCGCCGGAATGGGCAACAAGATTCGGGTTGATTTCGCATGCTTCGTTCCAGCTAATCACCTGCAGGGAGCGGGCGAATTTGCCCACGCCATCCACTTCGGCGCAGAACAGGCCGAGCTCGATGATTTCTTCGTCGGTGAAGTGCTTGCGTAGCCTGGCGAAAACGTCGTCGTTGTCGATCTCATCCTCACCCTTCTTGAACTGGCCGGCATACCACAGGGCCGCCTTTTCCTTGTCCGTCAGGTGAGGGGATGTCTCGTATTCATAGGATTGCCAGAGCAATTCCTCGGTGAGACCTTCCTCCTTTGCCTGGTTCGAGCGAACTGTCGAGCAGTAACCGCAGCGATGTGCGACCGACATGTGGATGCGGCAAAGTTCCTTCAGGCGATGCGGCAGCACACCCTCGTAGAGCAGGGCGTTCCAATAATGCGCCCAACGGCGCCCCGTTGTTTTGTTGCGGACGAAAATGCTCATAATGCGCGGATCGGGCGCGCCGCGCGCCTCCGCATTCTCGATCAGTTCGCGGGCGCCCGCGTCCATATTGCTTTCGGATATGGCCTCCATGCGTGGCATGTCATGTACTCCCTGTCTGGATGGTGGCTCAGCAATCGAGCCAGCCTGTTGATGTCTTCAGCCTGTGGATAACCGGTATCCGGTCTGAAATGATGGCTTCGACGAAACACCCTTTCTTCGCGGCACTCACGAGCTCGGCGAGCTGTTCGTCGGAGGACGCACTGCCGATCTCGATGTCCAGTCGAATGCCGACCGGCTCGGCCCTGTAGGGCTTGCCTGGTTCAGTTATGCCCTTCCACGCGAACTCGGCATCGACATTCAGATCGTCCAGCCCGATCCGCAGGCGTTTTGCAAAAGCCCGGATCTGGGTCATCAGGCAGGTCACGAAACCACCGACAAAATAGGTGAGCGGCGGGGGAGCGGTCGCATCGCCGCCGTGGAACGGTCCTTCGTCGGATGCCAGCTCATGGCTTTCCACAAAGGGCTCAACGATATCGATCTTCGTTTCGTTGCGCATTTTGCCGGTCGCAACGCCGTTGCAGCGGATGATGACGTCAAAGGTATTGTTTTGTGACACGCAGGTCCCTCCCTAAGGCTAACGCGCAAGGCCCAGCCAGTTTGCGATGTTGTTGCGTTGTACGGCCGAGGACCCGCCGATGATGGGCATCAGCAGCACGTCGCGCACATTGCGTTCGATATCGAAGTCGCGGACATAGCCGTAGGCGCCGAAGATGCTTTGTGCGTCGAGCACCACCTTCTTGGCCGCCTCGGTGACGAAGAGTTTGGTCATCGACGTCTCCACCCGGCGCGGTTCGTTGCGATCGGACAGCATGGCGGCGTGATAGGTGGCGAGCCGGGCGACGTGCAACTGGGTCTTCATGTCGGCCAGCTGGTGACGGATCGACTGGAAGGTGCTGATCGTTGTGCCGAACTGCTTGCGCGACTCGGCGTATGCCCAGGCGTCGTCGCAGGCCGCTTCGGCGATGCCCAACGCGATTGCTGCAACCTCAAGCTTTTCGACGTCGAGGCCGGAGGATGTGATCATGTTCCAGCCGCGATTGAGTCCGCTCCGTTCCCCGACAATATTTTCGAGGGGAACCTCGACATCCGTGAAACTGACGTCGGTGGTGCGGGCGCCCTTCATGCCCATGGAATCGATCGGCTGGATCTCTACCCCCGGACTGTCGGGGGGGATAAGGACGATGGACAGGTTTCCGTAGCGATCGCCGCGCTCGCCAGTGCGGATCAGGGTGTAGATATAGTTGCAGATTTCGGACCCTGAACAGAACCGTTTCGAACCGTTGACGATGATCCTGTCGCCCTCCAGACGGCCGGTGGTCGTGACGCTGGCGAGATCCGCTCCGGTATCGGCTTCCGTCCAGCCATAGGCGAAAATCATCTGGCCGGCGGCGATCTTCGGCAGCAATTCGGTCTTCTGCCTTTCGGAGCCGCATTCGAGAATGTTCATGCCAGCATAGCAGGCACACATGATATAGGGTACGGAAACGGCGAGGCTGCGCCGCGACAGCTCTTCGATCGTCACCAGGGTCGCGAGAATGTCGCGCCCCGATCCGCCGTAGTCTTCCGGGACCGTGCTGCCCATGACGCCGAGCGTAGCCAACTCGTCGAAAACGTTGCGCGGAAAGACATTCTCCTTGTCCCAGCGGGCCGCCTCCTGTCGCGGCATATGCCTTTCGGCAAAACGGCGCAGACTGTCGCGAAGCTGGTCGATATGCGATGGCAGTTCGATGGTCATTCTCCTCAGCCGGACCTTTCAAATGGACGTGTCCATTCGATGCGCACCTGCCCCCGAATGGCAGAACCTGGTTTGTCGACATCCTCCAAGCTGCGCAAGCTGCACTGACTTTGTCGCCAAATTCTCTGGCAGTCAATAAAATTCTGAATCAATATTCAGTTTGTGTTTTTGATCGACACAGGTTAGTTTTATCGCCATTGTTGGTGGAGGAGACCAAATGAGTACGAGTAAATGGACGTCGCGTATAAACCTCCTTCCAGTCGATCTGTGGTTGTCGAGCGGTGACTGGGAGGGCCGTACGATCGCCTGGTGGCTGGATGCGCTCTGTGCGCGTGCGCCGGAAACGATCCTGTTCGTCGATGACGGAGAAACGCTGACCGCCGAAGGCGTAAGGGATGCCGCACTGCGCCTCTGCGCCGGCTTCGAAAAGCTCGGCCTCGTTCCGGGTGACGTTGTCAGCTTCCAGCTTCCGAATTGGCATGAAGTGGCCTTCATCGATCTTGCCTGCGCCTATGGCGGCTTCGTGTGCAACCCCATCGTTCCGATCTATCGCGAAGCGGAAGTCACGCACATTATCGAGGATGCCGGGTCTGCCCTGTTCCTCGTTCCGCATCGATTCCGCAAGTACGACTATGTCGCCATGGCGAAACGGATTGGCGAGACGCTCGACCACAGATTCCGGACCATCATCGTCCGGCCGGAGGGTGCGATTGACGAAACGGGTTTCGGCGATCTCCTCGGCGTGGAAGCCGCACCCGTAAAGCGGTCTCCGGTTGATGCCAATTCGATCAAGCTCCTCATGTACACGTCGGGAACGACGGGTCGCGCTAAGGGGGTCCTGCACAGCCACAACACAATCGCTGCCGAGATCCGCAATTTCATCACCTATCTGAAACTCGACGGCAGTGACGTGATCCTGATGCCGTCGCCGCTGAGCCACATCACCGGCTATCTGTACGGAATCCAGCTTCCGGTCTCGCTCGGCGCCAAGGCGGTGTTGATGGACAGCTGGCAGGTCGCAGTTGCGGCGGACCTCATCGACGAACACGACATTTCGTTCACGATTGGCGCCACGCCCTTCCTCCAGGAACTTGCGGACTATGCGATGGTCAATGATCGCCGGATGCCAAGTATGCGTTATTTCGCAAGCGGGGGCGCGCCGGTGCCGCCGGAAATCGTCGCAAGGGCCAATGCGGCGCTTGAGAACTGCGCAGCCTTCAGGGTGTATGGGAGCACGGAGGCACCGACAGTGACGCTCGGCGTACCAGATCGCGCACGCGCCCGTCTCGCTGCGACGACGGAGGGGTTTGTCGTTGGGCATGATATCCGGCTCGTCGATTTCGACGGCACCGAGGTGCAAAGGGGCGAGGAGGGCGAGATCGTTACCAGGGGACCGGAAGTGTGTCTTGGTTACACGCTTGCCGAACACAATGAGGCTGCTTTCGACGCCGATGGCTATTTTCATACCGGCGACCTTGCTATGATAAACGATGAAGGATGTCTCGTTATTACCGGTCGGCGGAAGGATCTGATCATACGCGGCGGCGAGAATCTCAGTCCGAAGGAAATCGAGGACGAAATCTACAAATTGCCCGCCGTCAGGGAAGCCGCCGTCGTCGCCATGCCGCATGCACGTCTGGGGGAAACGGGCTGTGCATTTGTCGTACTCCACGACGGAAAAACATTAAGCCTTGGAGAGTTGGTCGACAGCCTTGACCGAGGAGGGCTTGCACGTCAGAAATTTCCGGAACGACTGGAGATTGTATCCAAGCTGCCATACACGGCAGCCGGAAAGGTCAGGAAAGACATGCTTAGGAAAACCGCGTCCGATTTTGCTCCGGCCGGCAGGGCGGTTTATGAAAACGGTTAGGAAAAAGAAATCGCGGGGCGACCAGCAGCGTGAAAGGCGTGAAGCTCTGATCAATGCGGGACTGCGGATCGTCAACAAGCATGGCTATGTGAACGCATCCGTTTCACGTGTTACCGAGGCCGCCGGCCTTGCTCAGGGTACGCTTTATTCCTATTTCGACAGCCACCAAGCCTACCTCGAGGAATTGCTGAATGTGGAAGGCGCCCGCTTCTTCCTGCAGATCAACAAGCATACCGAAATCAGCGAAAATTTCTTCGATACCGAGCGGTCGGCATTCCTGGCCTTTTCGCGCTATATCAAGCGCCACCCGTATTTTCTTCGTGTTCTGACTGATGCCGAAAGCGCTGCGCCAACGAGCTACGCACAGCATATGGACCGTGTCGAAGCGCGCTACCTCAAGGCTTTGCAGTATGCCGCCGGGGAAGGCCAGATCAGGCTTCGCGACAGGGAAGCCTTTCGTGACATTGGCGAGGTGCTCGGTGGGGCCTACGGGCATCTCGGTCTCGGAGCGCAAGGGCGTCCGTTTGCCGGCGACGCCACCAGCGGCCTGTTCCCGGACTGGGTCGCAGACACCTATATCGGCTTCATCAAGAGAGGCTTCGAAGAAAGCATTGATGTCCGTATCCCGACATCCGTCCCCGAGCCGGTGCAGAGCGCCGGTTCCACCCGCGAGGCGCTGCTCGAGGCTGCGGCCCGCGTCGTCTGGAATGTCGGATTTGCCGGTGCGACGATCAAGGCAATCGTCGAGGAGGCGGATCTGGCCGTCGGGACGTTCTACAGCCATTTCGAAAGCCAGCAGGAAATCTTCGACGAATTGCTCAACCACGTCAGGGCCAAGATGCTCGATCACGTGCGCAAATTCGTCACCGGCAATACACGCTTCATCGACCGCGAATATGCGGGCTTTGTCGGCTTCTTCGACTATCTGCGCCATCAGCCCTGGTATATCCGGATCGAATCCGCCGCCGCCGTTTACGCCACCGAAACCTATCGGAGACATTTCTTCGATCTCGCCGACAATTATGTCCGGACCATGCGGCATGCGCAGGCCAAGGGCGAGCTGGCGCGTTTCGATGACAGGGAACTGCCGGTGCTCGCCTATGTCATGATGGCCGCCCGGCATTATTTTGCAGCACGGCACCTGCCGCCCACCGCGTCCAACCGGTCATTGCCTGCGCATGTCTACGAAAGCTATCGCAGTTTCCTCGAAAAAGGTCTCGAGGCACGATAATTCGCTCCAAGCCGGTATGCAGCATTCGACCGAAGTGCTTCCGTTCTTTGGTCAAACCGCAAGGCTGGCTCACCGTCACGTCAACTGACCGATGCGCGGCTCCGGATATCATGCCGGGTTTTCCGAATTTCGAAGAGTCGCGGCCAGATGGTGCACTGCCTATCCGTGGCTATTGTTCGATTATCATCATTTGAACCGAATATTGGTTCAAAATTCTATTGACATACGGTTCCCGTTTGAGCATCATCCGCCTAGTGTTTTTTGGAGGAACAAATGGAAAAAGTTGAATTCAAGAGTGGTGGTGAAACGCTGAGCGGTGTTTATATCCGCCCGGAGAACGTGTCCGGCGATGTGCCGATCGTGGTGATGGCAGGCGGCTGGTGCTACACCAAGGAAGTGGTGATGCCGCATTATGCCAAGTACTTTCACGACATTGGCTGCGCCACACTCTATTTCGACTATCGCAACTTTGGTGAGAGCACCGGCGAGCCGCGTCAGCATCTTGATCCCTGGGAGCAGATCGAAGACTATCAGAATGCCTTTTCCTTTGCCGAAACCCTCGATGGCATCGACATCGCGCGGTCAGGATACTGGGGCATTTCCTATTCCGGCGGCCATGCCATCATTCTCAATGCCATCGATCCGCGTGCAGCCTGGACGATCTCAACTGTACCTGTCGTAGACGGCTTTCAGACCATGCGCCGTTGTCACGGCGAACGCCGCTTTGCAGAGTTGATGAAAGTCATCGCGGCGGACCGCAAGAACCGCTTCGAGGGCAAGACGAGTGACCGTATCGCCATGTCGCCGGAATCCGATCCGTCCAAGGAACTGAGCTCCTGGCCGTTCCCGCACGTCCATGCCGGCTTCATGGGCATCAAGGCCAATGAGGCGCCTTTGCATGAACACTGGAACACGGTGGAGTCGGTCGAGCTCCTGCTCCGCTACGTCGTGAAGCCTTACGCCGAACGGATCGTCGAGACACCGGCCATGGTGGCGCTGGCCAAGGCCGACAACATCACTTCTGCCGACCTTGAGGTCGAGATATTCAATGCTATTCCGTGTGCGGACAAGCAACTCGCCGTTGTCGGCGGTGTCGACCACATGAGCCTCTATACCAATACGGATCATCTCGGAAAGATAGCCAAGGTTCAGGCGGACTGGCTGAAAGACACGCTTCAGCGGGTCTGACGGTCGGCAAAGGCGGGTGGCGCCCGTCGGCGTCACGCGCGAAGACAACAAACCGGGCGATCGACATGATACCCAACTCCACGGCGGCAGGTTCGCTGGACCTGCTACGAACAATGCTGACGATCCGTAAGGCGGAAGAACGTCTGGCCGGCGATTTCAAGGCCGGACTTCTTCCGGGGCCCGTCCATCTCTATATCGGCCAGGAGGCCGTTGCGACGGGTGTGTGTGCCCAGTTGGACGATTGCGACTGGATCACTTCGACGCATCGCGGCCACGGCCATTTCCTGGCCAAGGGCGGTGATCCGAAAGCCATGTTTGCCGAGATTTACGGTCGCAGTACCGGTATCTGCGGCGGGTTCGGCGGGTCGATGCATGTCGCCGACGTTTCCAAAGGTATTCTCGGCGCCAATGGCATAGTCGGCGGTGGTATTGCTCTGGCGGCGGGCGCCGCCCTTGCCGCACAGCTTGATGGCGAGGGGCGCGTCGGCGTCTGTTTCTTCGGAGACGGTGCTGCGGCGCAAGGGGTGCTCGGCGAGGCCCTGAACATCGCGGCTCTGTGGAAACTGCCGTTGATTCTTGTTTGCGAGAACAACGGTTTTTCCGAATTCTCGCCGAGTTCGAGCGTCATTGCCGGCGACATCTTCAGGCGTGCGGAACCCTTTGGAATTCAGTCTGTCAGGATCGACGGCAATGATATCGAAGCCGTCGCGGAAGCGGCCCGCGTGGCCGTCGAGCAGGCGAGAAATGGTGGCGGCTGCACGCTGATCGAGGCGCTGACCTATCGGATCCACGGCCATGTCGAAGGCGAGAATGCCTTTCTCAAGACCCGTTATCGCGAAGACGAAGAGGTCGACTTGTGGCGCCTCAAAGATCCTGTCAGCCGTTATGCGCGGCTGCTCGAAAAGCGCGGCGACATCGCTGCCGGCAAATTGTCCGAACTCGAGGAGTCCATCGGCAAGATGATCAACGATGCTGCCGACGCGGTGGCGGACGATCCCTATCCGGATTCCGCCAGTCTAGACCGTCACGAATTGGGGGCCGCATGACCCGTAAACGATTGATCCATGCCATCAACGATGCGCTTGTCGAGGAGATGGAGCGCGACGAGCGCGTAATTCTGATCGGCGAGGATGTCGGTGCGTCCATCTTTGGAGATACCCGCGGCCTGCTTGCGCGTTTCGGTCCGGATCGGGTGCGCGACATGCCGATTTCCGAAGCACTGATGAGCGGTATGGCCGTCGGCGCTTCTGCCGCCGGTTACCGCGTCGTATGCCATTTGATGTATGCGAACTTCATCTATACGGCCTTCGATGCGATCGCCAACCAGGCGGCGCGCCTGCGATTAATGACCAACGGCCAGATCCGCTTGCCAGTTGTCTTCATGGCAGCCGGAGGCGGTGGGCGCTCCAATGCCGGTCAGCATTCCGACTATCCACATATGCCTGTCGCCTCTCTGGGCGGGGTCTATGTCGCAACACCGTCCTGCTCGGCCGACGCCAAGGGTCTGTTGAAGACGGCAATCCGTACCGATGACCCGGTGTTCTTCCTGCAGCCGACCAGCCGTGGTGGCGAGATGGGTGACATTCCTGATGGAGAACACATCGTCCCGCTTGTCAGTGCGAAGGTGCTGCGTTCGGGCGATGACGTGACCATCGTGGCGGTCGGCGCCATGGTGCGCGTCGCCGCCCGGGCAGCCCAGGCCCTGGCCGAGGACGGAATTTCCGTCGAAATCGTTGATCCGCGTACGTCCTATCCGCTCGATCAAGACACCATCATCGGTTCCGTCCGCAAGACCGGTCGCCTGGTGATCGTCGACGAGGCCCGCAGTGCGGGAAGCATTGCAAACCAGGTCGCTGCCCTTGTCGCAGAGAAGGCATTTTCGTCGCTCAAGGCGCCGATCGTACCCGTGACGACCCGCGATCTGGCCATTGCCTACGCGCCGCCTCTGGAAAAGGCGATGATACCCGACGCCGACAGGGTTGTTGACGCGGTTCGCATGACAATAAGGGAGATCGCGCCGTGAAGGCTGTCCTCAAACTTCCAAAACTCTCCATGAACATGGAAGAGGCGACATTGACCGAATGGCACAAGGCCGAGGGCGATGCCTTTCGTGAAGGCGATATCCTCTACTCCGTCGAAACGGAGAAAGTCGTGACCGAAGTCGAGGCGCCCTGTTCGGGCACGCTTCTGTCGATCGTTGCGCCGGAGGGCAGCGAACTGGAAGTGGGGGCGGCGGTCTGCCGCATTGAGCAGGGCTGACGGTTTCCCGCCCAAGGGAGGAAGAAGAACATGAGTTGGACTGACAATTACGAGACGATCCGGTTTGACCGCAGGGACCGTATCATAACGGCGACGCTGAACTGTCCCGACACGCTGAATGCCGTCAACGCACGGATGCATACGGAGTTGTCGCGTCTCTTCATCGACCTGAATGACGATCCGGCATCCGACATTGTCATCCTGACCGGTGCGGGACGAGCCTTTTGTGCAGGAGGCGACATCGACTGGATGCAGGCCGCGATCGACGAGCCGAGGTTGTTCGAAACGACGGCTTTCGAGGCAAAGCGCATCGTGTTTTCCCAACTCGATCTCGAAAAGCCACTGATCTGCCGCATGAACGGGCATGCGATCGGTCTCGGTGCGACAATCGCGCTCGGCTGTGACGTCGTCATTGCCGACGAGCGCGCAAAGATCGGCGACCCGCATGTCGCGGTCGGTCTGGTCGCTGGCGACGGTGGCGCGGTTCTGTGGCCGCATCTGATCGGCTACCTGCGTGCCAAGGAATATCTGCTGACCGGCGATCTGATCCCGGCGCCGGAAGCAGCCCGCCTGGGGCTCATCAATCGCGCCGTCGCCCCGGATAGCCTGGACGATGATGTCAACCGGCTTGCTGACCGTCTCGCATCAGGCGCCCGCAAGGCGATTCGCTGGACTAAGGTCGTGTCGAACCTCGCCCTAAAGCAGGTGGCTCACGCCGTCATGGATTCGAGTATCGCCTACGAATCGCTGTCGAATGTCTCTGACGACCATCGCGAGGCAGTGGCGGCATTCCGCGACAAGCGGCCGCCCAAATTCACCGGCAACTGAGCGGACTGCGCGATCCCGGTATTCAGGTTGATCGGCGGATGAAAAGTTCGGGCACGAATGTTCGACTTTCAGCCGGAGCCGCGTCTCCAGTAATCAGCGCATAAACAAGCCGCCTGGCGTGTTCCCCGACTTCCCTGATCGGGTAGCCCACTGTGGTCAGTAGCGTGGAAAGGATCTTGGCCATTCTTGTGTTGTTGAAACTGGCCACGGCCGTGTCTTCCGGCACCCGCAAACCACGCTGGCGCAGGGCTTCGATTACTCCGATGGCGACGGCGTCATTGTGCGTAAAAATCGCTGTGGGCGTTTGCGCATTTTCAAAAAAATGCGTCCAGCGCGAGTTTCCCGGCCGTCGGCGTAGACTCGGTCGTGTGGATCGGTGTTGAAAACTCCTTCACTCCCCAGGCCGTGCATATTTCCCAAAACCCGGGGCGGTTCACTAGGGACATCTAAGATATTGCAGGTGATTAGGTCTCACGTCGCACGGGCCAACTGGCGCGTGGAGCGTCCGGGGTGTCATTCTGGGTGACAAGTGCGTGGGCTTGAAAGTAGTGGTGTGGAGTTTTACGCGAGCCCAGATAAGCGTAAACCTCCAAACAATTGCGAGCCAAGGAACGACTGCAGGCGATGGCGAGTGACCGTACCCAACCCCAGTTTTGCATAAGGCGGCTATCCTAGCATGGCGGTAACCTTTGTGGAGCAACCCTTTTCCATAGAACGTGATGTTATCCATGTCTCAAGCCCTTAGCGTTGCGCGCATGCTCCCGAAGTTTGAGGCACAGTATGTAGCCATTTTTATAGGTGTTGCAGGAACTCCGAATCCAAGAAAAAGCGTGTGCGGTGCTGATAAAATTTGAGCGCCTTTCTGTCTCTGATGGTGCGTTCGCGTTGGTTTTGTGGGGTAAACGGCAACTGGGATTAGAGCGCGCTTCATGAGCAGCACACGCTGCCATAAACTTGACCGCGCGCCAGACAGCGTGATGACAAAGAGAGTTTTCGGCTCTAATCTGACCAAATGTCAAACGGCCCCTGGACGGATGAAGAGAACAATTTGATCGTTGCGGATTATTTCGCGATGCTGGCTAAAGATGTTGCCGGGCATCCTTATAACAAGTCCGAGCGGAATCGGCAGCTTCAGGCGCGGATCGACCGGTCCCGAACCTCAATAGAATTCAAGCATCAGAATATTAGTGCGGTGCTCAAGGGACTCGGCGAGGAGTGGATTCCCGGTTACAAACCGGCGTTCAATTTTCAGGGCGCATTGGTGACAGCAATTGATCGTTGGCTAAATTTCCACCCTGAGTGGCTAGTGCGCATGCCCAATGGTGGATTGAATCACGAAATACTTGAACCCGCGCAAATGTGGATCGGCCCGCCGCCGACTTTGTCCAATCAGCCGCCGCCGCAGGAACTCGAGCAGATGCAGCGCATCGCCCAAAAATTTGACGTTGCAGGACGGGATGAGCGCAATCGAGCCCTTGGCCGCGCTGGGGAGGAACGCGTTCTGGATTATGAGCGCACTACACTAAAGATTTCAGGAAGAGACGATCTGGCTCAGAAGGTGCGCTGGGTTTCGCAGCTGGATGGCGACGGTGCAGGCTATGATATCGAGAGCTTCGCCCTTGATGGGCGTTCCCGCCTGATCGAAGTGAAAACCACCAACGGCTGGGAACGCACGCCCTTCCATATCACCCGCAACGAACTGAAAGTTACCGAGGACCGCCGTGCCGACTGGTGCCTGTTTCGGCTTTGGAATTTCTCGCGCGAACCGAAAGCTTTCGAGTTGCGCCCGCCACTTGACGTCCATGTTTCGCTTACAGCGACGACGTTTCAAGCCAGCTTCAATTGACGGCCTCTTTACGGACGAGGGGTTCTGTATTTCCTATGCAAAATGTCCGTGTGCATCATTCAGCAGGAAACGCAGGATCAAAAAATGCGACAATGATCAATCATTGCGAAGGCTATGGGGATATGGACAATCCTTCGCCTTTGTGCGGGATCTTTACTGGAGAAAACCTGTTATCCTCGCACCAAGCAGTTCCTTCGTCTCCATCGGACTGACGACCTCCCTGCAAAGGTCGCTCATCATTCCAATCTCGCTGCAGGTCAGGCGTTTCCACCCCTATTTTGATCGCTAACGGTTGCTGAATCCACGCGTCAACTTGACAAGCGCGTTCACGTAAACGCTATAAAGCATGCCCTATTTGAACGCGCATCATCTCCTGATGAATCTGCCTGTGGTGCAGGATTATTTTGCCCGGCGCAGTGCGAGCGACGCTGACCTGAATATTTTCTTTCAGGATGAGCACAACCTGGTGCTGCCCGGCGGTCGTGACGTTCGGCGCGGATGTCGACGCGGCACAATCCCGTCCATTTTTGATGATCAGGAGAAATATCAGGTTCGCGTTGTCAATGAACGGCAATATATTTCGTCCGATATCATTGTTGAATACAATATACCAAATATAATAAATATACTGAAAAGTAAAAAATTCCCGAAGGATATTGAAAAAAAGATTGTCTACGGCCCGTCAATTCCCTTTCAATATTCCAGCAGCGGAAATCGCGGCATCGATGTATTGACCAATATCATCAATACGCAGGAACCCCGGCGAAAGAACTTGCTTGACAAGCTTGCGGGGGTTGTTCCCGGGTATAGGAATGTTCAGGGAATATATGACCTGCCTGGACTGCGCGATCTGTATCAGAGCGCAAAGATTGTCGTTAATCCACATCAGACCTGGCATCATCATTCCATTGAGGAATTCCGGGTCCTGCCGGCTTTGTCACAGGGCTGTATTGTCATTAGTGAGGACGTCCCTTTGCGGACAAGAATTCCCTATCATGAGTATGTGATCTGGTGCAGCTACGAAGAAATACCGGAAGTCACTGCTGATGTGCTTTTGAACTATGACCGGGTGTTTGATCGCATTCATGGTCACTCAGGAGTTCCCGAATTGTTGATATCCATGCTGACGGATTTCGATAAATCCATGGATGAAGCAATAACGGCCAGTCGGGCCCCGGAATCAGAAATATCAACAGCAACCCGGCTCTGGCGGCAATTTCGCTACAGGGGATAGGCCCGGGTGATAGGTCCAGGTGATAGGTTTGGGTGACAGGTCGGGGGGATGGCCAAGTCCTGACTTGCGACGGATTTCAGTTCAAATGATTCCATCTGACGGTGAAACGCTCTGGAAATAAGTTTCCCGATATGTTTGTCTGGTAAATCCTGTTCATATGTGCGGGGCGTCCGTCCGTATGATCAGCGCCATGGTTTGATCGCGTTTTGCCATTGCTTTGAGAGTCTCATGCCATCTGAAGACAAGACGTTCACGCTCATCACGGCGCACTTTGGAAATCTTTTCTGGATTCGCAATCTGGCGGAGCGGATTGTGGCCTTGTCACCGGCTGGTGCAATTCACGAATTTCGCATTGTGGACCAGGATCGAAGCGCCGAAACTGCCCGAATACTTGCCGCACTACCAGGAAGACCAATGGTCATTTCCTTCCCCAAAGACGAGGAGGAAATTGCCCGGGTAGGGCATGACCATGCGACGACCCTTAATCGCTGCATGAAACTGGAGTATGCCACAAGCCATGTCATTCTTCTGGATTCTGATTGCTTTCCCATCGAGCCGGACTGGATAGACAGGATTGGATCCAGATTGAAGGCCGGGTACGATGCGATTGTCGCCAGCGAATTTTCTTCTGATGGCTTGTCCCATCCCTGCTTCATGGTGCTGCCAACAGCGGTGCTTCGGCGTCTGGATTTTGCCGAAGGGTTTATTAAGGAAGGAATAGATACAGGACGCCTCGTCGGTTCTCAGTTGCAAAGGCTGGGCTATCGGGTCCATTGGGAGGGGACAACCAAAGCATTTTCACGCCGGCGCGGCTTTTTCTATCTGGACCGTTCGCTCTACCATCACAGCAACGCTTCATTTGTCAGCTCACCGCAGCAAATATTGCAATCCCAGGTTAATCTGCGCGTTGAAGAGTTTTTTCGCAGGAAAGTTGCGCGTGGTGAATTCAGCCTGAGCGCGCTTGAGCAAGTCCGTCTTGCCATCCTCAAGCGCTGGGCCAAAATGTCTTCCCATGGATAGGCGCTGCATTGCGGTGGTACTCGGGCAGTGACATGGAGACAGCCATCAGCGCCAAACCTCGCGGTCAAGCTTTTGCAGTCTCTGGCACTAAATGCCGGGAAAACCGGCTCTGGCGGTCCAGTAGTCCCAGGCGCGCGACAAGGGCATGTCGCTGAGCAGCATGTTGCTCGCCTTTTCGATTTCGCCTTCGGAAAGATACTTCGGCTGACCCAGTGGCAATGTGTTGAGGACCAGTTCGGCGTTGTCTTTCATGTAGATCGACACCATGCAGATGGCGCGAAGGTCGGAAGCAGCGCAGATTGCGCCGTGTCCGCGCAGAAGAGCGGTTCTGCCGTCACCCAGTGTGCGGGCAAGCGAATGTCCCATGTCGAGTGAATCAACGATCATGTTGGTGTCGCCGAATTCCGGTTGGCTGTCCCAGACCGGCACATGGGCGCCCATCACCGAGCCCATGTGGAAGGCTGGCCGCAAGGGAATGTCGGTCATGGAAAAGGGGATCACCGAGTGGGCATGGTGGTGAGACACGGAATTGACGTCCGGTCGGGCCATATAGATCGTGCCGTGAATGAAGCGTTCGGCGTAGGGCCGCCGCGGGTCGTCTGAAACAAGCGTCCCGTCGAGCTCGAACTCCATGATGTCGTCGCGTGTGACGACCTCCGGACTGCGAGATCGCGAAAGCAGGAAACGATCGGGGTTGGTCGGATGGCGCACGCTGACATGCCCGAAGCCGTCAATGACGTTCTCGTTGGCAAGAACCCTGTTGGCCAGGACAAGTTGCTGAATTGAATAATCCATCATTGTCGCTTCACTCATGTTTTTCTCCTGTTCATTTTTCTCAGAATCAAGTCAGGCTCTGTTATCGGCGTTACGCCTGTTGAAACCCAATGGTGGCGATGATGATCAAGCGGCCCGGGCATTGGCTCTGCTTGAAAATGCAGACGGCGGGAATTGCGACGCGCGCCCTTGCAGGTCTCGGGTCAACAGCGGGAAGTCCCGGAAATTTCATCCTGACGCGTTGGCAGGTCATGTGAATTCTTGCATCCCTGGAGAATGGCGATAATCTTTTGCAGGCATCTCGATCAATTGCGGACCTGTCATCTTCCGAGACGGCCTGCAAACCCCTTAGTACTCTAAGTGAATAGCTATTAGCCTGCTTTTAAGGTCGCTGTCGAGGGGGAAGGAGCCCCTTCATGGTGCGTTGACAATATCAATAAGCGACCTCTATGTTGAATCAGTTAGCAATCTAAAGATTGCGACTTGATGGAGGAATTTAATGAGGATAACGATCAAGAGCACCCTTGCTGGTGCGGCGGCGCTATTGCTGGCTTCGGCGGCAACAGCTTCGGCACAAACCTATAATCTGACGCTTTGCGGGGCGAGCCCTGGCGGACTTTGGAGCTTGCTTGGCGCCGGCATTGATGCGGCAGTCAAGAAGTCTTTCCCGGGATCGACAATCACCTATCAAACGTCCGGAGGCGGACTCGCCAATGTCGGGCTGCTTGACAAGGGAACCTGTGATCTGGCGATTATTACGATGCCGAAGCCAAGCTGGCGCTTGGCGGAAAGGCTCCTTTCAAGGCGCCAATCGACAGTATGGCGACCATTGCCCAACTCTATACGTGGGCGCCGATGCAGGCGATCGTGAATGCCGATTATGCCAAAGAGCACAATCTGACCAAGCTCGAAGATATTGCCGAGCAGAAGCTGCCGATCCGTATTGCGCTCAACCGTCGCGGTAATGTCGTCAGTTCGGTGGGCGAATCGATGCTCAATGCCATCGGCGCAAGCCCGGAAGAGATCGGCTCCTGGGGTGGTGACGTTCAGTTTGCGGCATCCGGCGAGCAGGGCGATCTGATGCGCGATCGGCGTATCGACATGATCCTGAACTCGCTGTTCGTCAATCACAGCTCGATCCGGGAACTGGCTTCCGCGATTGATGTCAAATTGTTGCCGATTACCGAGGAGACTGCAAAAAAGGTTGTCGACGAGTGGGATATCAAGAATTTCACGATCCCCAACGATGCCTATGACTGGACAGATGAGGACGTCCTCACTGTCACCGTATCCGCACAGCTTTTTGTGCACGCCGACGCTGACGCGCAAATGGTCCACGACATCGCAAAGGCGATGACTGACAATGCCGATCAGCTTCAGGCCGTGCACAAGGCAATGGCTCCACTCAATGTGGAATTGATGGCGGGCGCCAAGACCGTGCCGTATCATCCGGCTGCGAAGAAAATCTACGAAGAAGCTGGTTACTGACCAACACCGACATGCCGGGACGCTCATTCGCCCCGGCATGATCTCTTCGAGACTGCAAGGACAGGCACCTAGCCAATGATCAGTTTATTTTTTGACACCGGGGCGCGTCGCACACCGGAAGGTGCCGTTGGACATCTGGTAAAGGCGTTTGCTGCGGGCACTGCCGTCTGGACGGTCTATGCAGCGGCATTCTCGCGCGCGGATTCCCTGACGCTCATTATGACCTTTCTGTCTCTGATGCTCGTTCTGACCTTTATCATGACGGGAGCGAGGGCGAATTCCGACCGCGACCGGATTCCGCCTTTCGACTGGATCATGGCGTTTTTGTCGGGCGTGACCGGCATCTATTTCGTCTCGCAGGCGGGCATCATCGCCCAGCGCATTACCCTGCTGGATCCGTTGTCGACCTATGACGTCGTGTTTGCCTCGCTGATCCTTGGTCTTACGATTGAAGCGATGCGGCGGACCGTCGGGGTCGGACTGACACTGATCGTCCTGGTCTTTCTGGCGTATAATCTGTTTGGAGACCGGTTCGACGGCGTCCTCGGACACGGCCTGATCACCTATGAGCATTTCCTCGATATCACCATTTTCACCACGGATGGCCTCTTTGGCGTACCCTTGCGTGTCGCGGCGACCTACGCCTTTCTCTTCGTGTTTTTCGGCACCACCCTGGCGAAAGCCGGTGGCTCTGCCTTCTTCTTCAACATCGCCTCCTACCTGACGGGGCGTTCTCCCGGTGGTCCTGCCAAGATCGCCGTCATATCGTCAGGTCTCTACGGCACGATCTCCGGCAGTCCGACATCCGACGTTGTCACCACCGGCGCCATTACCATCCCGATGATGAAGCGGATGGGCTATAAAGCGACATTTGCGGGTGCCGTGGAGGTGGCTGCATCCACTGGCGGCAGCCTGCTTCCACCTGTTATGGGCGCTGCTGCGTTCATCATGGCGGAATACACGGGCATAGACTATATCGACATCGCCTTTGCAGCGCTGATCCCGGCCTTGCTCTATTACGTGCCTATCTACCTTCAGGTTCATCTGCGTGCCAAGCGCGAGAATCTGGCGCCCGTCGATCGATCCCAGATCCCGACGCTTGGTGTGACTCTTCGCGAGGGCGGACTGTTCGTCGTGCCTTTGGTCGCCATTACCTGGGCGCTGGTGGAAGGCTACACGCCAACGTATGCGGCAGTCTACGGCGTGGTTGCGGTGTTTGCCGTGTCGTTGTTTCGCAAGTCGACACGATTGGGCCCGTTACAGATCTATGAAATCCTTGCCGAGACGAGCCTGCGCACCGTTCCGGTTGCTGGCGCATGTGCCGCGGCCGGTCTGGTTATCGGCGGAATCACGATGACCGGCCTTGCATCGAAATTCTCGACGCTGGTCTTCCTGCTGTCAGGTGCGGATCTTTTCTCCTCACTGGTGATTGCCGCTACCCTTACCACGCTTCTCGGCATGGGAATGCCCACACCCAGTGCGTATATTCTCGCGGCAGTGCTTATCTCACCCGTGATGCGGGCTCTCGGCGTGGAAGATCTTCCGGGGCATCTGTTCCTGTTGTATTTCGCGGTGATGTCGGCGTTGACGCCCCCTGTGGCGGTCGCCGCCTATGCGGCCAGTGCCATCGCCGATGCCAATCCGCTGAAGATCGCAGCGCAGTCGGTCAGGATTGCAATCGGCGCATTTCTTATCCCGTTCTGTTTCGTCTACAATCATGGCCTGCTCATGCAGGGCAGCCTATGGGAGATCGTATTCACGACGGCCAGCGCGGTGAGCGGACTGGTGATGATCGCGATCGCCGCAGAGGGATACTGGAAGGCGCATATCCCCTGGTTCGTCCGATTGATCTATGCGGTTGCCGGTCTGCTCTTTCTGGCAGCCGGGTATTTCACCGTTGCCTTGGCGTTGACAGCGCTTGCGGCAGGCACCATCCTGCTCAGGTTCCAAGGGAATCTCAAGCAGATAGAGACCAAACCGGAGGCCGGAAATCAGTCCCGCTGAAGGTTGCGAATGGCGAAGTCGCACGATAGGTGCGGCGTTCGAGGGGTAACGAAACATGGCCGCGTCGACAGTGAAAGAACCGAAAGCCCCCCAGGAAGACATTGCACTGCCGTTCGACGAAAGCGTCGGCTATCAAATTCGCATGACATCGCGCCTGTTTCAACGCAGTCTGCAGCAGAAAATCGAACCGCATGGCGTGACGCTGGGTATGTGGTATTTTTTGCGTGCGCTTTGGCACGAGGATGGCATGACGCAGCGTGAACTGTCGCTGGTCGTCGGCACCATGGAGCCGACAACGCTCACCGCTATCAAGTCGATGGAAAAAAGTGGACTGGTTCACAGGGTCAACAACGAGGACGACCGGCGCAAGATAAATATCTACCTGACAGAGCGCGGAAAAGCGCTGAGAGCTGAACTGATGCCGTTGGCCAAGGAGGTGGTGGACAGCTCGGTGCGCGGGTTTTCCGATCGCGAGCGTTCCACGCTGCTCGAATATCTCAAGGTCATCCAGGACAATTTGCTTGCCGGCGCCGCAGATGGCGACGACTCCACCAAATAGACCTTTGTCCACTGGCAGGTGACGCGGTTACTAGAGGCTCTCGGCCAGCCTGCGCAGGAAAGCCTCTGCCGACATCACTTCGCGCATCGGGTATTTTTCCGCTTCCGGTGTGAGCCCCGTCTCATATCGCAGGCCTTGGCCATTCCACAGCCACCAATAGGCAATGTCACCCTGTTTGTTCCGGATCGGCATGCGAAATATCGGGAACGCCAGGTCCTGCTCGGGGATGGCGGCGTTGCCGATTCTGGATCCACTGATCCGTTCGTTTTCGATCGCGCTTCCCAGCGCAGTCATTGCTGTAAATGCCGTTTCAGAGCGGGCCAGTTCATGGATATCTGCAGGCCGACTGTCGTGCGTCCCGCCAAGGGCCCGCACCACCTCGGGATAGGACGTGTGGTCATGGGTCACCTGCACATAATGAAGACCATTTGCGCCTTCGATTTCAATAATGTCACCGGGAGAGAATTTCATGTCTCAATCCTGTTGGGCGCAGGACCGGTCACAGGCTGTAAGCCTCGACGGTCGCCGGATGGAAAAGCTCGTCGACGTCGACCTTGCGCGGTGAGAGCCCCTGGGCGTGATGATAGCGCAGAAAAGTCTCGAGCACATTCCGATTGGCCGAGAGACCATAGGACCAGATATTGTCGCCCATGAGCGCTTTTGCGCGGGCGAGGTTGTCCTCGACGAATGGCATCGTGACCTTGGTCGCCGAGGTGTCTGCGAGTGTTTCTTCGGCCATGATCTTGGCCTTTGTAAACGCCTTCAGCAGCGCACCGGGAAGCCAGGGATGTTGATCAGCCAGCGATCGGCGTACACCAAGGACATGCATGATCGGAAAGACCCCTGTTTTTCGGAAGTAGTTTTCAGCTTCCGCCACGGTGTCGTTGAACAATCGTCCGACGGAACGATGGCCTTCGTCGAAACAGCGCGGTGCACGCGGCCCTACGAAGCCGTCAATATCGCCTGTTATCAGCATCTGGTTCAAGGTGGCGCCCTCAGGCGCTTCGCTCACCTGGATATCGGCAGGAAGTTCGACCTTGATTTTTTCTGGTCTGCCGGCGGTGTTCATGCCACCGCGGACCCATTGGATTTCGGAGGGCTTGACGCCGTACTCGTCCTCCAGAATACCGCGGAACCAGACATTGGCTGAAAGCTGGTACTCGGCGATGCCAATTCGCTTGCCGCGCAGGTCGGAGGGTTGTTCGATACCGCGGTCTTTTCTCACATAGATCGACGTGTGTCTGAAAGCGCGCGAGAGGAAGACCGGAACCGCTATATAGTGCGGATTGCCGCGCGCGACGGAGATTGCGTAGGAAGACAGTGAAAGTTCGCTGACATCAAAAGCCTGATGCCTGAAGGCGCGAAAAAACATCTCCTCGGGCGACAGCAACATGCAGTTCGGGTCGACGCCGTCAATTGCGACACGACCGTCGGAGATTGCACGTGTGCGGTCGTAGTCCCCCATTGCGATTGAAAGTTTCAAGGTGCTCATGTGCTTTTCCCCTCTATACCGGTCTGATGTTGGAGCGTCACCGTGGTGCGGGATTTCGCCGACCCCAGTATCGCCAGGCAGATTTCGAGGCTTGCGAGGCCCCAGGCACCTGTCTGCGCCGGTGGCATTCCATCGCGGACGGCGCATGTAATTGCGTCGATCACCTCGGTGCGCGGGTTGCGAATTTTTGGTGCTGGCAGGAATTCACGCCTTGTATTGCCGTAGACATGAACGCCCTCAGGGGCGAGGCGCAGATCCGCTTTATCCAGCGAGACGATCATCGGGCCGAAATGCTCGTGATGGGTTGCCGGTTTCGGCATGTCACCAGAACCATAGGTCCGCGCGGACTTGAGCCTGTTTTCCTCTTCGGCAGAACGGATGCCCGCCAGCTTCCTCCGTGCATCACCGTAAGCTTCGGGGGACTTCTTCGATCCTAATTCGCCGGTCCAGCCCATCCATTCATCACTGTCGAAATGGGCGTAGCCGGAATAGGTCAGCGACGCGAATGCTCCGCCGGCAAAGGAGACAAGTGCGCTATAGGCACCTTCCGTGGGCCGTGCAGGGTCCCAGTTTCCCGTCATGGCTGTCACGGTTTCGCCAAGGCCGCCCGCCAGCAGGCGAACGATATCGATCTGGTGCACGCCTTGCGAAAACAGGACGCCGCCACCCGCATCGGTGCGCAGTTCTTCGGCGCGGCGCGGCCGGTACAGAAAATCAGTGTAGTTGAACGCGTTGATCATGCGCACCTTGCCCAGTTCACCGTTTTCTATCAGCTCTCTGGCAATCCTGACCGGCGCATCGAAGCTGTGACTTGGTCCGACGACAAGCTGGACGCCAGCGTCCCGGCAGGCTGCGACCATGCGCATGCCGTCCTCGATCGTGATCGCAAGCGGTTTGTCGACGAGAACATGTTTTCCAGCCCTGGCTGCGGCGGTGACATGCGCGCAATGCATCTGGTGAGGCGTGGCGACATAGACGATCTCGACTTGTGGATCCGCGCAGAGGCTTTCCGCGTCTTCATAGGTATTGCCGCCGAATTCGTCCCGAAACGCAGTGCGCGAGGCTTCCCGCGGCGCACAGGCGGCGACCAGTTGCACACGAGGATCGCCGCGCAATGCCGGAAGCATCAGGACGAAGCCACGCCCCAGCCCAATGACGCCAATGCCCACGGGTGCGTGGTCAGAGGTCAATGACCAGACCTCCGCTGCGGGCGCGTGAGACACAAATCATGATGTGATCTTGCCGTTGCTCGTCCATCAGCACCATGTCGCGGTGATCGACCTCTCCTGATATCAACCTTGTCTTGCAGGTGCCGCAAGTGCCGCTTTCACACGAACTCACCGTTGGCACGCCGGCGTCGCGTGCAGCTTCAAGAATGGAACGATCGCTTTGCACGGTGATGGTCTTGCCAGATCGCGCGAGTTCAACTTCGAATGCGACGTCGTCGGGGCGGATCACATCGACAGGCTTGAAGTCTTCGAAATTGACGCGGCCTTCGGGCCAGTGTCCGGATATCGCCTTGATCTCCTCCATCAGTGGTTTCGGTCCACAGCAATAGACATGCATGTTCTGCGGTTCAGCGAAATGATCCCAGAAATCGTAGAGCTTTTCCGGGTCTCCATCGTCATGGTGCAGGAGCACCCGGTCGCCATAGGTTTTGGTCAAATCCTTGAGATAGGCGGTCTCTTCGGCATTTCTGGTGCAGTAGATGATGTCGAAATCGTCACCGGCGCTGTCAAGGTGACGCGCCATGGCGAAGATCGGGGTTATGCCAATGCCGCCCGCTATCAGCAGATATTTCGGTGCCTTCTTGAGCGGAAAGTCGTTCTCCGGTGGCTCGACAAGGAGCTCCGTTCCTTCGGTCGCATCGTCGAACATTGATTGCGAGCCTCCGCGAGACGCTGGCTCGCGCTTGACTGCGATGACGAATTGCTTCGGATTATCACCAGCTCCGGTCAGCGAATAGCGCCGCATGGCGCCTGAAGGTGTTTGCACGGTCACATGCGCCCCCGGCCCATATCCTGGCAGATCGGTGCCTTCTTGCGGCGTCAGCACAAACTCCATGATCGATGGCGTCAGCGACCGGCGGTCTTTCACTGTCATCTTGATCGCTTCGATCTTTTCGCTCATCGGACGGAGCTCCTCCTACTTGCGTGTGGGTATGTACTTAGAAAGCTAACTATTTAGTGTCAAGAGCTGGACTGGGGCGACAAGGTGTTATAAAAATCCTTTGCTATCTAACGATTTTCTCAAGGAGGACTCATGCTCACGCCAGAAGAGAACGAAATTCTCACGCGTGTCGGCAGCGACAAGCCAATGGGACAGCTGATGCGCCAACACTGGACGCCGGTCTGCCTCATCGAGGAGGTTTTGGAGAAGGATGGCAAACCGCTGCTGGTCGAAGTCCTTGGCGAACGCTATGTCGCCTTTCGCGACAGCGACGGAAAAGTCGGTCTGCTGGATGAGTTGTGCCCGCACCGCAGGGCATCGCTTGTATATGGCAGGAACGAGGAATGTGGCCTGCGCTGCCTCTATCACGGCTGGAAAATGGACGTCGATGGCAACATCGTGGCGATGTCTTCGGAGCCGGAAGGCAGTCCGTTGATGAACAAGGTGACGCACCGCGCCTATCCGACCCGCGAGTGGGGTGGTTTTGTCTGGGCGTGGCTGGGTGACAAAGAGCAGGTTCCTGAATTCGAACCGCCCGCCTTTGCTCCGACAGAGGATACGCCGCTCTCGATTCTCAAAATCCGTGTCCCGGCAAACTGGGCCCAAATCCATGAGGGGCAAATTGACAGCGCGCATTCATCTTCGCTGCATTCTTCAGACATGAAGCCAGCGCGGGTGGAAGGCGCGTCGGCGGACGAGAAGGCGTGGTACCGTCCTTCCACCGACAAAGCACCGAAAATGCAGACCGAAACCACGAGTTACGGTTTTCATTATGCCGCAATCCGCAAGCCGATCAAGAATGCGCAAACCCACCATTATCTGCGCATTACCGAATTCGTCGCGCCTTACTATTCGCTGATTCCACCGAACAACAATTACAAGGTCGCCAGCGTTATCGTCCCGATCAGCGATGAGGAGACGGCATTTCATTTCATAGCGTGGGGTGGACCGAACGTGCCAAGCACCGAAGAGTGGCGGCGGTTCAACCACTCCGTTCCCGGCGATGATGTTGACCATAAATGGCGCTCCAAGCGCACTCTGGAAAACGATTTCCTTCAGGACCGCGAGGCCATGAAGCAGGGGAGTTTTACCGGCGTGCCGGGTATTCCGAACCAGGATATCATCATGTGGGTCAGCATGGGGCCGATCGTCGATCGGACGAACGATGTGCTTGGTGCCTCGGACCTGGCCATTGTCGAGTTCAGGCGCCTGATGGTTGATGCCGCGCGCCAGGTTGCTGATGGTGGCCCGGCGATCGGCACAAGAGAACCCCGTGTTCCCCAGGCGCGGATAGCCTCGCGCGAAGGTGTGTATTCAAAGGACGTCGACTGGCGCACTCTGGTTGATACGAAAGAAATGCTTGCTGCTGAATAGAGCAATTCTGCCGAAATGCGCCCTCGTGACCCTCAAAGGGCCTTGGCAATGACCTCGGCCAGTTCCTCCCAGGCCTCGCCATGGGCGGCGACCACGTCGGCGGCGCTGCTGGATCTGGCTTTGGCGGTGATGTCGAACTGGCGAATGCGACTGCGGCTTTCGGCCCGGTCGCGCCGGATGGAGAACTGACCGGACAGGCGCATCCTGTTTGAGCTATCGACCAGCATGTGCTCCACATCAATACGGATCTCGGCTTCCGGGACACCAGCCAGCGGCCAGGGGTCAGATGCCACCTGGGCGCCGGAAATATCGGCCAGGCTGCGCACCAGAAACAGTCTCATGGCCCGTTCGGTATCATCAGCCCAGTCGGCTTTGGGAATTGCAACGATCGCGCCGCCTGCGGTCTGTATGAAAATGCCTGATTCCTTGGCGTAGGTGGGCAGGCTCACCGCTGTTATGGAAATCGTGCGCGCGCCGGTTTTGACGCTTGCGGCAGAAGCAACCGGCTCGATCAGGTAGCGATCACGGTTTGTGCCGGTACACCCGAAGAGAAGCAAAAGCGGCAGCAACAGAAGAAAAATACGCATAGGTTTTAACGTCCCAACAATAGTGAATTCGGTTTGCGTTCGATGCTGCGCGCCAGCGAGCGGAAGGATTCCGCCGTCGATGAAATATCACGAAGAACGCCCCTGATATCCGTATAGAAGCGGGAATCGGAATCATAACCCGAAACGACCGATTGCAGCCCGTCGGCGGCGGCGTTGAGGCGATTAGCAAGCGCTGGAAGCGAGCTTGCGGCGCTGTCGACCGACTTGAGGGCGCTGTCAGCGCTGCGCAGCGTGGCATTCAGATTTTCAATGGCGCCACCATCGCGGATGGCCGTGACAAGGGCGCGGACCTCCTGAAGCGTTCGGTCGATGGTCTGCGGGATGCGGTCCACGCCGTCGGCAGTCAGCACGCTTTCAGCGGTGCCGGTCAACTTTGAGACATTGTTGAGCGCCTGCGTCGCAGCGGTCATCAATTCCTCTATGGGAAGGTTGGAAATGCGTGTGACCAGTCCATTGACGCCGGTGTCGGCGTCGGGAACGGCAGCGGGCGCAGTCGGCAACATTATTCTGCCATCGGGATCAAGCGTGATTTCGGCTTTGGCCTGCGAGGGCAGGTTGACCAATTCCAGAACAACCGTCTGGCCAAACAGACCTTCAGCACTGACCCGGACGCGAAGGCCATTGGCGACACGGCTATCGAGCAGCGCCCGCACCTTGTCGGACGACAGGCCCCCGGGCAGTCCAAGCCGTTTGGACGAGAGGCGCAAATCAACGCGCAGTTTGACCGGGCCTTTGACGACGTTTTCAATGCCGACCAGATCCTCGACGCCACCCACCTTCACACCCCTGAAGCGAACGATGGTGTCCAGTCCAAGACCATTGACGTCTGTATCGAGCAGAATTGAAGCCGAAATATCCGGGCTTGCATCGGCCTCAAATGCCTTGGTACGGGCCACGCTTTGGCTCGCGAAGACGTCGAAGACATGGCCGTCGGCAACCGGGCCGCCCCCCGTGACGGGTGTGCCGAATGTCACACCACCTTCAAGCAGCGCGGCCAGACTATCAACCTTGAGCGCGATACCCTGCGCCCCGAGATTGAAGGAAAGGCCGGAGGCATCCCAGAATCGCGTATTGGTCGTCAGTCGGGCGTCATAGGGTTTCAGGATGAATGCGTCCATCGTGACGGTCGTTCCGGAGCTTGACAGTTTGGGTTGCCCGATCCTGCCGACCTCGATGCCGCTTGTGAGAACCGGAGCGCCCGCTGCCAACTGGCCGCCGGCGCGCGCTTTCAGGACGATGCGTGTGCCTTCCTCGCCAAAGGAGGCAAGCGGCGGCACATCCAGGGCGACAAAGCGATCAGCCCTGACGCCATCCTTGCCGTCCCAGTTTGCTGCGATGTAGACGCCCGAAAGCAATGTTCCGATGCCGCTGACGCCGCGCGCTGTGACCTTCGGTTCCACGATCCAGAACTCCGCTTCCGTATCGACGTAGCGCGCAATGTTCTTGTCGAGTCGAATCTGGGCCTCAACTGCCTCCATGCCTTCGGAAAAGCCGACCGCCTCCACGACGCCGACGCGCAAGTCACGGATGCGGACTTCCGTGGTGCCGGCGACAATGCCGGAGGCCGATTTGAACGTGATGGTGATCAATGGGCCTTTTGAAGCATAATTGTTCCACACGACACCAGCCGAGATTGCCAGCGCCAGGAAGGGCATGAGCCATATCAGCGAGGGACGGCGGCTGTGTTTCTCCAGCTTTGGAGAAGGCAGATTGGACAGATCAGGGGCAATCTTGCTCACTTGGGTGTTCCTTTATCGGTGACATCCCAGATCAGGCGTGGATCGAATGCCTGGGCCGACAACATCGTAAACACAACGGAAAGGGCGAAACAGGCTGCCGCGAGCCCCGGCTTGATGGATGCCAGCACGTCGAACTGAACCAGTGCCACCAGAATGGCAACCACGAAAACATCGATCATTGACCAACGGCCAATGAACTCCACGGCTGCGTGTAAAATGTGAAGCCTGTGTGGGTCCTTGGTGTGCGGGCGCGACAGGAGCACCGCCAGATAGGCAATCACGATAAATTTCCCGACCGGAATGAGCACACTGGCAATGAAGATGATCGCGCCAATGGCGTAGGCGTGGTGGTGAATGAGGGTGATGACACCGCCGACGATGGTGCTGTCCTGCTCCTTGAACATCTGTGTCGTGCGCAACATGGGATAGATGTTTGCCGGAACATAGAGGATCAATCCGGCAAGGAGCCAGGCCAGAACCCGTTGAATGCTGCCGTCTATGCGGCTTTGCATCCGCGCATGACAGCGGGGGCAGGATTCAACGTCAGGCGACGCCACAAGCCCGCAACTCGTGCAGGCGACCATGCCGGCATCGCGCGCCGTTATCAGGTCGTGTTGGTGGCCAGAGATGTCCATAGCGTGTTCCTGCACATGAAAGTATCTTGAAAAGTATTGACGACAACAAGCAGGACAAATGCCCAAAATGCCGTCCCGGTGTGGACGGTGGCCATGCCTCCAATCTTGACCAGGGCCACTGCAACACCGACCATGAATATTTCCGCCATTGCCCAGGGCTTGAGCACAAAGGCCCAGCGCAGCGCGGTTGCCGCGCCGGTTGCATTGGCGTGTCCTGCCAGCAGCGGTGCGAGCGCATAGATCAACAGCAGAGAACGGGCGACAGGTACGACAATAATGAAAATCAGAACGGCGAGCGATAACGGCACCATGATTCCGGTGGCAAAGCCCAGGACGACATCCACAACAGATGCGCTTGAATCAAACGGTCCGGCGTTGAGGTACAAAAAGGGTGCAAACAGAACAATTCCCATCAAGATTGTCGAGGTTAGCGCCAAACCGACCACGCGCGCAATCGCTTCAGACTTGCCGAGCGTCAACTGATAACCACAGCGCAAGCATCGCGTACGGGTAACCATCCGGGCCGCCGAAAGCCTGTAGACGACATCGCAATGGGGGCATGCGATACATGTGGGATCGTAAATCACGGTTTTACCTTGTCAAATGCATGTAAAGAAGGTCGGGGCTCAAGCGATATGAGCCAGCAATCAGGATGCTGGCGGATTGTATATGTTTTTCTTTATGTTCTTTTTCTGTCCGAGACCAATTGTCCCTGTTGGGCGTGGGGTGACGGCAGATTGTTTCGGGCGGTGTCATGGACCAATGACAAATCCATTTTCGCTCCACAATTACACGCGATAGGAGCCCCATGCTCTGGAAACGTTTATCGCTCACCAAAAAAATATTTCTGACGATATCGCTGACGGCTGCGATGATCGTCATCATCATGGCTGGGCTTGTCGCACTGAGCATGCGCGATGGATTTGCCAAATATCTGCTGCAGGCAGAGATCAATCGGCTGGACGATTTGGAAACGGCCTTGAGCAGGTCCTACGATCCTAAAACGCAAGGCTGGCCGGCCTTGGACGGGCCTGAGAGGGCGTGGATCTCGTTTGTTGCCGAAAATCTTGGTCCCGAACCTGAGAGAATGCGGCCTGCACCAGAACATGCGATGCCCGAGGCAAGACCAAACGCATTTGATGCAGAGGGCTTTTTGCCCCCACCGCCGGAGCGAAATGCGCCTCCCCACCTCACAGAACGCATCGTATTGCTTGATCGGAATCGTTCCGTGATTGCCGGAACCCATCAACGCGGCGATCAATCGGTAGAGCGAGCGATCTACCTGCCGGGACAATCCAACACATCAGAGCCGGTGGGATGGATCAGACTGCTTGCCCCGATGGGTGCGGCCGGACCGCCTGACACCATTTTTCTGAGAGGTCAGTACAAGTCCCTGCTGATAGCGTCCCTTGTGGCTCTGGGCTTGTCTTTGGCCGTGGCCTTGTTTCTCGCACGACAATTTCTGACGCCCATTCGTGAACTGGCCGCTGGAAGCAGTCGTTTGGCTTCGGGTGAATTTACCAGCCGAATTGCCCATAATCGACACGATGAATTGGGAAGACTGATGGATGACTATAATGTTCTGGCGCAAAGTCTCGATCATTCCGAACGGGCTGAGCGGCAATGGATCACGGACACATCTCACGAATTGCAGACGCCATTGGCAATCCTACGAGCGGAAATCGAAGCAATTCAGGATGGGGTGAGAAAGCCAAACGCTGAAAATCTCGGGAGTTTGCACGCTTCGGTCATGCGCCTGTCCGCGCTTGTTCGCGATATCAACGCTCTTTCAAGGACGCGGGAAGGAACACCGTCACTGTGCCTCGAGAATGTTGATCTTTCAACAATCATTGAAGAGGCAATCTGCACCGCCGCCGAAGGTCTCAAGTCCGCCGAAATCTCGATCAGTTCGCATATTGACGAGGACTTGAAAGTGTATTGCGATCAATTTCGAATGCGTCAGGTGATGGACAATCTTCTGGAAAACAGCAAGCGTTATACGAGCGCCAAGGGTCATATCGGCATCAAGGCAGGAATAACCGACTCCGGCGTCTTCATATCCATTGAAGACACAGCGCCTTGCCCTCCTGAGGATACGATTGAACACCTCTTCAAGCGATTTTACCGGGTGGAACAATCCCGTTCTCGCGAATATGGCGGCTCTGGATTGGGGCTTTCAATTTGCGACGCAATCATCCGCGCCCATGGCGGCGAGATCAAGGCGCAGCCATCTCAATCGGGCGGATTGAAAATCACCATGACGCTTCCAGCAAACTGACAGAAAAAAACCATGGCCAATGAAATCGTGCATAGAATCCTCGTTGTCGAAGACGAGTTGACACTTGCGAATGTCGTGAAGGATTATTTTATACAGGCTGGCATGGACGTCATGGTTCTTTCCAGCGGGCTTGAAGCGGTCAAAACCATATTGACGGGCAATTTCAATCTTGTTGTTCTGGATTTGATGCTACCGGGTGTGGATGGATTGACCATCTGTCACGAAGTCCGCGAGACAAGTGATATTCCGGTCATTATGGTGACTGCGAAAGTCGAAGAAATAGACCGTCTTGTCGGGTTGGAAATGGGCGCTGACGATTATTTATGCAAGCCCTTTTCGCCCAGAGAACTTGTCGCGCGGGCAAAGGCCGTACTTCGGCGCAATTCGACCCATTTGGAGGCTATTCCTGAAACAGCCAATCGATTGACCGTCGATGCAGAGCGTTGGGTGGTGACTTTGGATGGGGTGAATCTTGAACTCACGAGACGGGAATTCAAGCTGCTGCAAATTCTCCATGCCAGACCAGGCAGAGTGTACTCGCGCTCGCAGTTGCTGGATCTTGCGTTTCCCGACGACAGCGAGGTGATCGACCGAACAATCGATAGCCATATCAAAAATATTCGCAGCAAAATGAGAACGATTTCCGAGTGGGATCCCATTCGTTCCGTCTATGGCATTGGCTACTCCTATGAAGCCTGACCCTATCCGGTCTTTCCAGGGAAACGACATGGGATTGTCTTGCAAGAGAACCAATTGACCGGATCCTCTTTGGTCGCTGAGCCGGTCATAAGGTCGTTTCATGCTATTTCGGATAGCGCCTGTGGCGCTCTGCAAAAGCCTCGGTCCTCTCGTCAAAACCGCAAATCGAGGCTGGATCGGTTCTCCGCCTTCAAATGGTTCCATTTGAAGACAAATGGCTGAAAAATTTCTCTTTGCAGACACATTGTGTGCAAGTCCACTGCATTATGCTGGCCGATTATAGAGCATGTCTGGCTTTCATAGATTCACTCTGCCAGTTGTTTTTTGGTCAGGATCAAGTTGGTTCGCGAAGCGCGTACCTCAAGGTGCGGGCAAGCGAAACGACGTAGATAGTGGCGAAAAACAACTGGCCCGAAGGGTTCGCGACCAGTGGCCGCCCGCTGCGTCACCCGTTGTGTCTGGCGTCTCGACCGATGCGAGAGCATCGCTCTTTACCGCCTTCCTGGTGGATCGATCCACTGTATCACGAACACAGTGGTTCAATTTATTGGTGGGGACGGCTTCAAAAAGGTGAGGCGGACACTTCAGACCGGCCCAATCCCGTTGCCGATTGCCAATGAGCCTTGAGGAAATATCACGGTAAAATTTCTTGGCAAGGACGAGGCTTCGGACGCGGATACCTATGATGCGGCACATGAGGTTCAGCGCCTTTCTGTCCTCATTGACCCTGAACAATCCTGATTGAAGTCGAATGTTTTGACTTCGCCCTGATCTCTCCTCAATTCCTGCAAACTCGCTTCTTCTTTGATTGGCAATATGCACCATCAACAATCCATGTAAACAAAGGATCCTGAATATGAAAATTGATTCAAATTGTGAAAGCCAGACCGCCAAAAGCAGGTTTCTGCTTCCAACCATGATTGCGGCTGCATCACTGTTTTCCATTGCAGTCGCAACGGTCACCCTGGCCCAGCAATTCAATGATTCTGAGAATGCATCGATTTGGGTAAAAAATGATGCACCAGCGAAAAAGGGCAATCGCCCCGGTCGACCACCGAAAGAAGCTCTCAACGCCTGCAAAAGCAAGGTGGAAAACATGAGCTGCAACTTCAATGATACACGCCGCAGCACGGAAATCGAGGGCACCTGTCGCCAGGTGACTCAGGGCGTAACCGCGTGCGTGCCCAATGATGCATCCCTGCCTCCAAAAGCCTGAAGCAACAGGTAAAACCGGCGCAACATGTTTGTGCCGGTTTGCTCACTTCCTGGCGAAGAGCAATGTACTTTTACACCGCCCGTATGGCTCGGTTTGAAGTCGTTGAAACGTGCGGTAATCGCGCTCTTTGCCTCAGGACCTGAGGATGGCCTGCCGGTTTTTGATGGCGAGTTCGAGCAATTTGTTCGGCCCTTTTGCATCCAGTTTTTCTGCCAGGCTTGAGCGATGCGCTTCGACGGTGCGGGTGCTCAAATTGAGCTTTTCGGCGATTTCGCGGCTGGTATGGGAGGCGGTCAGCAAATCGAGGACTTTCTTTTCCGCCCTCGATACATTGCGCAGGGCATGGGCGAGCGTTTCATTTTGCGGTGCGCGCAGGTAATCGCGCACTTCCCTGCCGATCGATTCACTGGTGTAGAACAGGCTCGTATCCTGCCTCACTGCGTTCAGCAGTTCTGATTGGGCATCTTCCTTGGCGAGGAATCCGTTTGCTCCAAGGTCCTTTGCCTTTTGAACATAGGCCAGTTCGGTGTGCATGGAGAGAACGTAGATCTCGAGGTCCGGCTGATTGTGCTGCGCCCAGGCCAGCAGCCCGAACCCGTCGATGCGTGGCATGGACAGGTCGGCGATCAGAATATGCGGCCGGAAGATTTCAAGCTTTGCAATGCAGGCTTCGCCATCCGATGCCTCGGCCACGACCTTGAGGCTGGTATCGACCGAAAGACAACTGACGACTCCGCTGCGAAACAGGGGATGATCGTCGGCGACAATGACATTGATCAGGGCAGTTTGTGGCGAAGACATCCAGCTTCCTCATTCGTGCGCATTGTCATCAAGGGGTACCGATATGCAAACCCTGAGGCCAGCCAGACGGCCTTCGGTCTTTTCCCAGGTGCCGCCCAAGGTGCGCACCCGTTCGTCAATGGAGACGAAACCAAGGCCATTCGGTTCATCAACCGCTTGGGGCTGCAATCCAACGCCATCATCCTCAATGACGATTTCAAGGCGATTGCCTTTCGCTTTGATGGTCAGTTCGCAACAGGTGGCGGCCGCGTGCCGGCTGATGTTTGATATGCACTCCTGAATGATCCTGAACACATGAAGTTCGGTGTCTCGAGGCGTACTGGTTTCATCAAAGTCCAGGTCCAGCCGGGTCCGGATTTTCTCCGATTTTTCGAAATTGTCAAAAAGATTGTGAATGGCCTTTTCCAGGCCGAAATGTTCGATCATCACCGGGTGCATGTCACGGGATATGCGGCGCAGTCCGTTGAGGGCTGTCGTCGACGCACCGACAAGTTCGCCAATCGAGGCTTTGATGTCAGTGGGCAGATCGCTGGCCATAAGACGCTTCAAATTGTTGAGAACCACCAGGAAATCCTGGCCGACACCATCATGGAGTTCCTTGGACAGGCGTCTGCGTTCGGCATCCTGCGCCGCAATGGCTTTGGTCGCGCTTTCATTCCTCAGCGCCAGAACCCTGTTGTTTGCCAGCAATGTCGCTTCTTCGGTCACCCGAATTCTGGAGGCCAGAGCCAGCGAGAAAAAGATCGCCTCGAGACACAATGTGATCTCCATCGCATTGTTGCCAAGCTGAATCAGGTTAAGACCAAAGACCTTGTTGAGACCAATCATGGACAGGCCGGGCATGACCGCGAGCCAGAAAGGCGCCAGCAGAATTCTTGCCCGTTTGCCTCCCCTGATGGCCTGCCGGACCATAAACCATGAGACAAAAACAAAAAACAGTGCGGCGCTTGCCAGCATCCAGAGCTGAACTGCCCAGAAGGGCAAAATGGCCGCAGTCATTGCCGCCATGAGAGCGGACGCGAATCCCACAAAGATGGGCCAGGCTGCCCGGGTGCTTGCAAGTTCGTCTCGAATAAACAACCAGATAAAAAGCGAGCCAAACAGAATGCTGAAAAAAAGCGACGTCACGAGGATTGCATTGCTCCAGCCTACTTTGCCAGCCCAGAAATAGACGGCGCCATAGCCGGAAAGATATTGCGAGAGGACAAGAAGCGAAGAAATGCACAATGCGTTGACCAAAAATGCGGGGTCTCTGACCAGAGCCGAGACCACAACGTTGTAAACGATCAAAGCGAAGACAAATCCGAGCAGAAATGTTTTCAGGACCTGATCCATGTCCTGCATCTCGATAAAGGGCGAAAGTTTCCATGCGGTTGCGGTAATGGAGAGGGCTGCTGTCTGGATGATCCGAATATAGATCGCGCCGGTCTCAGCCCCTTCAGGAAGCGGCAGAGCCATGAAGGGTGACGAGAAAATTTTTTGTGCGTTTGCGACCTGGTCACCGGTCACTATCCGGCTCCAGGGGCTGGTGTCCGTGGGCCTTGCAAACATGGTCACATCATCGAGAACAGGGCTCAACTGAATAAGCGCATAGGGGCCGACATCTTCAATTTTCAGCCAGATGGACGTCTCTCCGTATTGGCTTCGAACGCTGGAAACTTTTTGATCCGGGAAAGAGAAACGAGCGTCTTCGCAGCAGATATCGGCGATATGTGCTGAAAGCGGAACGTCTCTGAGGACCTTGAAGGAAAGGGCTTGCCGTCCGCTATCCGCTGCCTGGACGTCGGGGCTCACCAGCAACAAACCCAATATGCACCAGAATATTGTCCGCAGCATCGAGCGAGTTTCCCTAAAGACGTCTCCGAGATATTGCTTCAGAACGCAAGATGTTGCGGGTTTTTCAAAGCCGCATACAGACAATATCCGGGACCAGAGTCAGCGCAATCACACCAATTGGTAGAGGCACGACCCTCTGGTTTCAATGCGTATATGTACCTAATTTTCCCGTATTTGTCCGAATGGTCATTCTGCTTTGTCTGCGCCAATCTTGTCTTGACGATCATGCTGTCCGGAAATTGGGGACGCAACATGACAAATTGGACCGCTGGTTTGGCGCTGCTTGTGCTTTTGATTGGCTCTGCCGCCGGACTGGCCGGAGCATCGAATGGCTGGGCGGTATGGTTTCACAATCAATCCAGCCCAGGCGTCGTCACGGTCGCGCCGACCGGGAGCCTGTCTGCGCCCTGGCAGGTCGACAGCATCTGGGGCAAAAATGCGCGTGATGCCTGGAAGAAAGCCTGCTGGCTGACAAAACAGGGAGACCTGTACGGGCGAAATTATTCAGCGCCCGCCATGGATCATGGCCGGGTGAAGTGTGACCAGAACTGCAATTGCAGGTTTTGACGCAGACAGATGTGTGCTGGCGAATTCTGATAAAGGCAGCACGAACAGAAGGAGAGAAAAGATGAGCCTATTGAAACGATTGCTATTGCCGGTCATTTTTGTCCTTTCGACGACGGTCTTTGCGCATGCATTGCCATGTGACAACAGAGGGTCGAACTGGCAGGGGAGAATTGATATCGGTCCAAAAATCTGGGGTTTCGAGTTGCGCCGCCAGACCTGCGCGGCGGCAAGTCCCTGGAATTACTATCTGTGGACGGCTCAAGGGGAACGATTCCAGGGGCAGGCGACCGTCAGTATGAACGGACGATCACTTCTCGTTTCTCCCTATAACGGCGGCGCCGCCGGGTGCGCATTGTCCGGAACCTGGTACCCCCGGGACACGACCAATGGAATTCCGACGAAAGGCAGAGGCTCTGCCTCCTGCGGTGGATCCGGTTCGTGGAGTGCCGATATCCGCTAGTGCGCAGGCCTGCCACCGGGACCGCGCCCCGATATCGGATACCGGGAATGGCAGCACATTCGGGGGAAAACCATGTGCATCGTATGGGCGGGTTTGAAAAGCGAAGGAAGACTGCCCTGTATCAAATCAAACCAAGGGCCGTCCAAATGAAAAAGATTCTCGCAACATTGGCGATCGCTGGCACAGTGCTTGCAGGCCATTCTTTCATCGATATGAAGGTGGCTGATGCACAGGGCAGATACACCTGGAAACATTGCAGTCCCAACCCCGGTGCGGTCGGGCCGTTTTACATTGTCGCACCGACGGCATCGACCGCCGGCCTCTATTGCTCCGTTGCCTATTTGTCGGCCCAGGAAGCCATTGGCAAGGCCTGTTTTCGCAACAGCCACGGCAATGGCCCGTGGCCGCAACTCTCGGTTCCCTCTTACGGTATGGCGCAATTTGGCTGTTAGCAATCACCTGATGGAGAAGTGGCATGAACAAATCTGATTTCAGGGGCGCTCGAACCCGGGGGACTTTTCTTTCCTCCGGAATGATTTTTCTGTTTTCCACGGCCTCATGGGCACAGTTGACGCTGGAAGTTGAGGTATCGAAGAACGAGTGCGAGAGGATTTGCCGGGCCGGTTCCCTGGGTTATTCCGATGACACCTGCAGGATGGCCTATTATTTCGTATCCGGCACCAATGCGGGCACTTGCCGCACCACGCTGGATGATGTGCCCAATTTGCAGATGAGAGGCAAATACAGAATTTGGTCGGGGTACTTTCAAAGATGGCTGACCAATGATCTGATTGCCTATAAATGGCCGAACATAGCCGGGCCCGTTGGCACGTCCAGCGGCAATCCACCCAGCGGTGGCGGAACAGGTGTGCAGGTCAATACATCCAAGGTGGCGTTGAATGGATCGGCCGCTTGCGCACAGTCCAATTGGAATTCAGCAAAGCAATGGTATCTGGTCGGCCCCAGTGGCGGTTCCGCCTATTATGAGACGGGCGGATATTTCTGCCGGTCAAGTGGAACCGGATTCTTCATGAAGGGATCGCGGTACGAATTCTACAGCTGCGTGCAAGGATTCAAGAATTGCAGCAGACACCGGCCCTATGACGCCACACTGGGCCGGCAAACGACCTGGAAGCCGGGCAAAGCAAAGATTGAATTCATTTGGGAAGACGGTTCGAGGGTCGACCATATCAACGAGCAATAGTGCCCGCAGATAATGCAGCACGACGGGAGAACCAACGCCTGTCGGGAACTCTTGACGGTGCTGTTCCTTGACCGGTCTTCTTCGGTCGCCGTAACAAGGCCAAGCCCATGATACCTATAAGGAAATTTTGTCTATTGGTTGCCCTCTGGCTTTTGATAGCCCATGGCCCGGGCATCGCCGAGGCAATTGGTGCGCCGGAAGACGCGAACATCCTCTTTCGCAACAGGACAGATGCGATAATTCGCATTGATGCGATAGCCGAAAAGGGTGAGGGACCCATGGGCCCCCAAATCGTTCAGCCGCAGTCGCAGATAAAGATGTCCGTTCCGGCAGGCAGTCGGGCATTCGCGCTGATTGCGTTTCGCGCCAATCCCGTCCGGATACATCGCATCAGGATGGAGGCGCCCAAGGCTGGTACCGGGCAATTCAATATAAGCGCGCACATGATGGGGCTTTATCTTCTTGAGGATGCGGGCGCGCTCGCCTCTGTTGCGACGCTGCCCATGGGCGCCCCGGGTGAGATCAAAGCGCCCGCACATGACGTCGATATTGCGGGTCGGTGCAGGCGTTCTGCGGATAGTTCCGATGGCGCCATCATCTGGAATCAGGGCGCGGCGCCCACGCCAAAGCACTATCGACAAAGTGGCGCTCTCCTGTGTGCGGCTGATGGGTCGCATGCATTTCATCAGGGTGCCATTTACGAATATTATGTCTGCCGCGACGCATGGCAGGCTTGCGTCAGGCATTCTGACGGCGATGCCTTTGCCGTTCCTGTGGTGCGTACATCCAGCTTCATTGACACCGCCTTGCGGCTTGCGAGAGAAAAGGATGCGCATGCGGATTTTGCCCGCACCCAAAGCCTCGAATGGGTGAGAGGGGAAAGACCTGCATCCTGGCTGACGCGCTACTTTGCCTTCGGAAATTTCAACCAACGCACTGAATGTCCACCGGGTTATCGCCTGCACTACCAGGGCCAGTGCATCAATATTGATGACGCGCTTGCAGATAACCCGGACAGAGGCGTTCGGATGGTCGAGCCGGAGATTGTTCGATGATCTGCCCGGCGGCAGGGTCAGCAATATTTTGTGACAGACTTCCGGGTCAGGCGGATTGATATGATGGATTATTCACACCTGCCGGTTCCCCCGCAACGTCACCCGACGGCCGCCGCACGGGCCAGCCTTTCTGCACGCCTGGGCTTTGAAGACCACGGCGACATCCAGGACTGGGAGCGCCATTTTTCCGATGCAGAACGCATCGAGGAATTTCTGGTCACCTATGTTCTGGGCAAATTGAATGAGGATGAAAAATTCTTGCTCATGGATCTCATCCTGGCCTCCGCCGCATTTGCTGACAATGGCGTTCCCTCGGAGGAGACGTGGCGGGAAATTGAATTATGGCTCATCGATGACTTTCATATCCACCATTATTCCATTTGGTATTGGGCGGATATCGATGAAGAGACAGGACATCCCGACAACAGCTTCCAGATATCCCGGCGGATGCAGGGCCTGCTGCAGCAAGATTTCGCGCGTCGGGAAGCGGTCAGATTGAAGGACGTCAAGCCCAATGAGCGCGACTTCACCACGTTCTGGAACAGTCATTTCCCCGGCCAGAAACCGGCCTGCTTCGCCTTGCGTGAAAGCCTGCGCGAACGCTGGATCCGATTTCACGCGCTGCCGGACTCAAAGCGCTATGCGCAAACCGAGGACGAATGGTCGATCCTGTTTGATCGCCACAATCAGCTTGGCGAGCATCTATTGGGCGAAGGCGCCAAATGCTGGCTGGTTGTTTGCCGTGGCATTGATCCCTTGCCAAATGAAGATAATTCTCATCTGGACCGGTTCGATTTCATGCATTGCTTCAACATGTTGATGGAGGAATTGCCCGGGCTTGAATATGAGCTCCCCGTAAATGTTGCCGAGACAATTTGGCATTCCGGCAGTTTCGATGACCTGATCCGGGAAATAGCAGAAGGCCGCGAGGCGCCGATCATGTTTGTCTCGCAAGTAACCCATGCCATTTTTGGGCCCTATGACGGAGGGGTCGATCTCATCCTGCCGGAAAGGGAGTCCCTGCCGCTTTTCCGGCTCAAATACCATGAATGGTTGCCCGCCAATCCGGCCGGGCTTTGAAGGCCGACTCTCCCGGCTGAGGAGAAATGCGATGGCGGGCTGATCCTTCATCCGTCAGTCCGGCAGCGGAATAAATTCCTCGTCATCTCCCGGCGGCAGGTTGAAGCGGCCGTGTTGCCAGTCACCTTCGGCCCAGGCCGTCTTGGCGGCCCTGATTTTTTCCGGCGATGAGGCAACGAAGTTCCACGAGATGTAGCGCGGGCCGTTGAGGGTTTCCCCGCCAAGCAGCATCAGCCGCGCGCCGCCTTCGGTTGCCCTTATGGTGATTTTGTCGCCCGGTCTGAAGACCATCATGCGCCCGGCCGCAAAAAGATCGCCCGCGATCTCGACTTCGCCTTCCACCACATAGAGACCGCGGTCTTCGTGATCCTGCGGCAACGGCAATCTGGCGCCGGGCTGAAGCAGGGCATCGGCATAAAACATTTCCGAAAAGGTGCGCACCGGCGCTTTCTCGCCCCAGGCATTGCCGAGAATGAGGCGCACATCGAGGCCTTCACTCTGAAGGTGGGGCAGGGCGTCCTTGCCCCGGTGTTCGAAGCCGGCGTCCATTTCCTCATTCTTTTCCGGCAGCGCCACCCAGGTCTGGATTCCGTAAAGGCTGCTCTTGCCCTGCCGCGTCGCCTGGCTGGTCCGCTCGGAATGGGTGACCCCATTGCCGGCGATCATCCAGTTGACTTCGCCCGGATAGATCATCTGATTGGTGCCCAGACTGTCGCGGTGCTGAAACTCGCCCTGGTAGAGATAGGTGACTGTCGCCAGTCCGATATGGGGATGAGGCCGCACATCGATGCCGCCGCCGGTGATGAATTCGGCGGGGCCCATCTGGTCGAAAAAGATGAAGGGGCCAACCATCTGGCGCGCCGGGGCCGGCAGCGCGCGGCGCACCTCGAAGCCTCCAAGGTCGCGGGCGCGCGGGATGATGATGGTCTCAATGGCATCAAGGCTTGCCGCGTCCGGGCAATGGGGCTCAAGTGTCGGGTTCCAACTCATGTCATTCTCCTTTTTCGATTGCCTGTGGTGGTTGTCGATCTTGGCGCCTGTCGCAAGCGCCCCATTCTCAGCGGCGCATTTCAAACAGGATCGCCTGTCCGTCTGTCAGCCAGGTGAGGTCCGGCATTTTTTCATCACCGATCTGCAAACCGTCGCCACTGCCCAGCCGTTCGCCCTCCACCAGGGCGACGCCTTCGACGATCTGCACGAAGGACACTCTGCCTTTGGTTTGCGGTACGGGTGTCGCCATGCCTTCACGCGGATAGGCGATCAACACCCTGCTGTCGGACAGCAACGTCAAGGGAGCGTTTTCGTCCGCGCCGCTTGCCAGCAAGGTCCAGTCCGTTGCTTTGTCCCGGGCTGGCAATGGGGCCTGCTGATAGGTCGGCGCACCCCCATGCCTGTCCGGTAGCAGCCAGATTTGCAGAAAATGCGCGGCATTGCTCTGCGATGCATTCATTTCCGAATGGCGAATGCCGCTGCCCGCAGACATCAATTGTACTTCGCCCGGGGCGATGGTGGCGATATTGCCCAGAGTATCCTCGTGTGTGAGCGCGCCCGACAGCACCAGGGTCAGGATATCCATATCCTTGTGGGCATGTTGCGAGAAGCCGGAGCCGGGGGCGATGCGGTCTTCGTTGATGACGCGCAGTGCGGCGTAGCCCATGCGCGTCGGGTCTTGAAATCCGCCAAAGGAAAACGTGTGATCACTCTTCAGCCAGCCCATGTCGGTGTGGCCGCGGTTTCCCCCTTCATGGATCAGGATCATGGTCGCGCCTCCTGTGGCGGAGCAGACAGGAATGCCTGCAGAGCGGCCAGTTCAGTCTGACGGATCTCGTGACCGCCGTCATGGAGACTGGTTTGCACCTGGCTGCCTTGCGCGTTGAAATAGCTGATGAGGCGCTCGGTCAGCGGCAACGGGCAAATCGGATCAAGCCGTCCTGCGGTGATCAGCACCTGTTTTCCCGCAAGTTGTGGATTGGCCTCGGGCACCCAGGGGATCAGCGGATGGAGCAGGGCAATCCTGTCGAACAGGCCGGGATGGGCAAAGGCGACGGAGGCCAGAATATTGGCGCCATTGGAATAGCCGAGCCCATAGATCGCATGACCGGGGTGCGCCTTCTTGTGATCAGCGATAAAATCCGCCATCTGCTGCGTCCGCCTGGCAAGATCGGCCATGTCGTAGACGCCCTCGCCGGTGCGGCGAAAGAAGCGCAGGGCGCCGTTTTCCGAAACATCGCCGCGCGGGGACACGATGCCTGCATCGGGCAGACTGTTTTCGACCAATGCGCTGAACTGGTGCTCGTCACCACCCGTTCCGTGGAAGGTGAAAACCAAAGGCGCAGCGGCAGCGGGGGCTTTTGTCCGTGCGTGATAATGTGATGTCGGCATGATTCAAGACTCCCATGGCGGGGCAAAACCCGTCGCAAATTTAATCCGTGATCGGTTCGAGCTGCTGCTGAATTTGCGCGCGATGCGGCTCGTAGCGGCTCGGCAGTTTCAGGCTCTCACCCAGATGCTTGATGTCTTCGTCGCGGTCAAAGCCTGGCTCATTGGTAGCGACCTCGAACAGCACACCACCGGGTGTGCGGAAATAGATCGCCCAGAAATAGTCGCGGTCGATCACCGGCGTGACCTGATAGCCAGTGTCCAGCAGCGCCTTGCGCACCTCAAGCTGTGCTGCCCGGTCTTCCACCGCAAAGGCGATGTGATGCACGGAACCGGCGCCTGGCCGTGCTCTGTCGGCCTGCTGCAGGGTTTCAATGTCGATGACATCGGCGCCATTGCCGCCGCTTATGGCAAAGCGGCTGTGGTTGCCCTGGCTGTCGATCTGCTCATAACCCATGAAGCGCAGCAGCTCGCCGGTCTCTACGCCGTCCTGCAGCCTCAAACTTGCGCCACGAAAGCCCTGGATTGCCTCCGAGGTGGCAATGTCGCCGTTCTGCCAGCCGCTTCGGCTGTCGTTGTCGACTTCGATCAGGGAGAAACTGTCGCGGTCGGGACCATCGAAGCGCAGCCGTTTTTCACCGAAGACCTCACTTTCCTCGAGGCCACTGACGTCCTGCGCGACCAGCCGGTCTTTCCAGAAATTCAATGCGCCCCTCGGAACAGCAAAGTAGGTGTCACCCACCTCGCCGGTTCCCGGGCGTCCCGGTGCGATATGCGGGAAGGGAAAATAGGTCATGACCGATCCCGGTGTGCCAAATTCGTCGCCGTAATAAAGATGGTAGACCTGCGGATCATCGAAGTTGACGGTTTTCTTGACCCGGCGCAGGCCAAGATTTTTGGTGAAAAAGTCGCTGTTTTGCTGGGCATGGGCGGCCATGGATGTGACGTGATGGAGGCCCTTGATGTGCGTGATCATATTGGCTGTACCTTCTGTTGCAAGGTTGTGCGATTGGCGTGACCACAAGATGGTGCAAACAGCTGCCGAATTGAATGGTAATAATATTGACAATATTATTGCAATATACGTAATAATTGAACATGAACGATTTAAGCCAGATAAGGGCCTTTCTGACTGTTGCGCAACTGCATAGTTTTGTCGCCGCCGCGCGCCAGCTGTCCATGACGCCGCCCTCGGTCACGCGCGCGGTCAGTGCGCTGGAGGAAAGCCTTGGCGTGCAATTGCTGTTGCGCACCACCCGCCATGTATCACTGACCTCGGCCGGGGCGATCTATGCGGCGCGGGTGGGGCCCTTGCTTGCTGATTTCGAGATGGCGGCGGAGGAGGTGCGCGAGCAGCAGGGGGAGGCGGCCGGCCTTTTGCGGATCAATGCGCCGATGTCGCTGGGGCTGCAGATCCTGCCTGATGTCGCATCGGGGTTTCGACAGGAATATCCCGATACCAGCATTTCCATCAGTCTGACGGATCGGCTGATCGACATTGTCTCCGATGATGTCGATCTGGCGATCAGGATATCACAGGCGCCAAAGGAAAAATCGACGATCTGGCGCAAGATCTGCCGCGTCAACCGCGTCCTGGTGGCCTCTCCGGGCTATCTGGCGGCCTTTGGCAGCATTCAAAAGCCCGAAGACCTTCACGCGCATGCCTGCCTTGCCTATGACGCGGGCGCTCTCAGCGAGACCTGGGAACTTTCCAACGCCGGGCGAACGCACAAGGTGAGAGCCGGGAAAACCGTTGCCGGCAACAATGGAGAACTGATCGCACGACTGGCCGAAAACGGCGAAGGCGTGGCGCTGTTGCCGCATTTCATCGTCGAACCGGCGCTTGCCGACCAACGACTGGAGATGGTTCTGCCCGGCTGGGAGCCGCCGCCCCTGTGGCTGAACCTCTATTATCCGCCCTATGAAAAATTGCCGATGCGGGTAAAGACATTCTCCGACTTTTTCGAAGATTATGTGACCCGGGTCCGGCCGCTTTGAGGCGTGATGGGACCCGGGTCGCAATTGGCGTCTTTACAGTCGATAGACCCGGGCAGCCGTGTTGCAGAAGATGTTCTGCATGGCGTCTTCGCCCAGTTCGCTGACCGCCGATATATGGGCTGCGACCAGGGCTTCGTAGGAGGTCCAGATTTTCTCAATCGGGAAATTGGAGCCGAACATGCACCGCTCATCACCGAACATGTCAACTGTCTCAAGGATGATCCGCTTGATCAGATCGGCATCGACACAGTGCACAAAGGTGCCAAAGCCTGACAGTTTGCTGACGACATTGGGCAATTCGGCCAGCGCCCGCATACCTTCTCGCCAAGTGGTCCAACCTTCATCGGACTGGTCTTCCGGCATGCCTGCATGTTGCAGAATGAAGGTGACATCCGGACAGGATTTCGCAAGGCTGACAGCACCCTTCATCTGACCGGCAAACAATTGCAGATCAAAGGTCCAGCCGAAATCCGCCAGTTTGCGAATATTGGCCTGAATGGCAGGGTCTTCGGCCATGGAGGCATTGGCGGCGAAGCGGTAAAGCGGGTTTTCGTGCCAATGGAACTGCTGCCGAATGCCGCGCATCGCGGGATAGGCCGACAAGCGTTCAAGTTGCGGGCGCACATCGGGAACGGTCATATCGGCAAAACCGACAATACCCTGGGGCCAGCCGGTTTTATCAGCTGTTTCCTGCACCCAGCGAACCTCGTCTTCGAATTGATCATTCGGCCAGTTTGCCTGCACATAGACGGACCGGGTGACATTGCTGGAAGCGATATCGCTCAGAAATTCCTCGATCGGATAGTCGCGGCGCAGCGTTTCATAGTCACCGAATATCCGCGGCTGCATGGGTCCCTGTAACCATTTGAGGTCCGCCTGCCGCCAAATGTGATGATGGCTGTCAATAATGTCCATAGGCCACTCCTGTATTGGTTTGCCTTAACCGGCCTGCACGGTTTGACGCTGTTCGCCCAGACCGGTCACGCTCAACCGCATTTCATCGCCGGCCTGCAACCAGACCTGTGGGTTGAAACCCATGCCGACGCCTGCCGGTGTGCCGGTGGTGATGACATCGCCGGGCTCAAGTTTCATGAATTGCGAGGTAAAGGCAATGATCTCATCGACCGGGAAGATCATGTCGGCGGTCGAGCCGGACTGCATCACCTTGCCGTTCAGTTCGAGCTTGAGATCCAGCGCCTGCGGGTCGGGAACTTCATCTGCCGTCAGCAGCCAAGGCCCGAGCGGCCCAAAGGTCGGGGCGCTTTTGCCCTTGACCCATTGGCCGGTGCCTTCGGCCTGCCAGCTTCGCTCGGAGACATCGTTGCAGATCGCATAACCGGCGACATGATTCAAAGCGTCCTCGCGCGAAACGCGGTAGGCTGGACGTCCGATGACAATCGCCAGTTCCACTTCCCAATCCAGCTTGTGGGCATTGTCAGGGCGAATGACGGGATCATTGGGGCCGCTCAAGCTGTTTGGCGCCTTGTTGAACAGGATTGGTTCGGCTGGAATCGGCAGGTTGGATTCCTTCGCATGGTTCGTATAGTTCAGGCCCACGCACATGAAGTTGCCGATCCTGGCGAGCGGCGAACCCAGACGCACATCCTTTTGTGCTTCTGGCAGGCTTTTCAGATCGATGGTTTTCAGCTTTTCGATGACATCGCAGCTGATCGCGGAACCGGCGAAATCTTCCGTCACGCCGGATAGGTCGCGAATGGTACCGTCGTCTTCCAGAATGCCCGGGCGTTCCCGGCCTTTTGCACCAAATCTTACGAGTTTCATTTTTATTCCTTTCTTGATGTGTTGTCCGGCGCTCACAGAAGGAGCGGGGACAAATAGGGGATGAAGGTCAGAAGGAGCAGGACACCAATGAGTGCGACCACAAAGGGAGCGACACCTATGGCAACATCCTTCATGGTGGTTCCCGAAATGCCGGTGATGACAAAAAGGTTCAGACCAATGGGCGGTGTCACCGCCGCGATTTCGATATTCAGAACCAGAACGATGGCAAAATGGATCGGGTGAATGCCGAGCGCCGCCACGGTCGGCAGCAACAAAGGCGCAACCACGGTGAGCAGGGTGAAGCCATCGAGGAAGCATCCCAGCGCAATCAGCATCACATTGGCGATCAGCAGAAAGCCGAGGGGCGAGAGATTGAATGTCTCGATCAATCCAACGATGGACTGGGGAATGCCGACCAGAGTTGCCAGCATGCCGATAAACAGGGCGCCTGACAGAATGAAGAGGATGGATCCGGTTCCACGGGCGCTTTCAAGGAAAATGAGCGGCAGGTCCCTGATCCCGATTGAGCGGTAAACGCACATCCCGATGAGCAGCCCGTAGACAACCGAGAGTGCTGCTGCTTCCGTCGGCGTGGTGTAGCCAAGATAAATACCACCCAGCACGATGGCCGGCATGCCCAGGGCCGGTGCTGCCTTGACAAAGGTCTGCCATACAACGCGCAGCGAGAAGGGTTCGGTCCGAGCGCCATAGCCATGCCGGAAGGCAATCGTAAAGGCGACAATGCCGATTGCCACAGCGGCTATCAGACCGGGTACGACGCCGGCCAGAAACAGGCTTTTGACCGATTGCTGGGACAATTCGGCAAAGATCACCATGGCGACGCTGGGCGGGATCAGAATACCCAGCGTGCCACCTGCCGCCATCAGCCCGGCGGTATAGCGGCGCGGATAGCCAAGCGCTTCCATGGTCGGGATCATCGTGCGACCGAGGGCAGCGGCAGAGGCGACGGATGAGCCGGTCATTGCGCCAAAGATTGCCGATGCGCCGCTGGCGCCAATGGATGCGCCACCTGGAACGCCACCGACGAGGCTTTGCATGAAGGCGAAGAGATGTTTGGCGAAGCCGGAACGCAGCATGATGTTGCCGGCGAGAATGAAAAACGGAACTGCCAAGAGAATAAAGCTGTCGAGAGATGAATAGATGGACTGCGCCACCTGGGTCAGCGATGTCGCGCCTGTCGCGTAAACAAAGATCAGGCCGGAAAGCCACAGGGCAAATCCGACCGGCACGCCGATCACCAGAAAAAACAGAATGAGGCAGACGAGAAGAAGGGACATTTGCGTTTATTCTCCGCTTTCGCGCTGGGGCGTCTTTCCGGCTCCAAGCAAACGCAGGGCGAGCCGCAAGCTGATCAGCGCGAAGCTGATCGGTACGATTGTTTGAGCAACCCAAACAGGGAAAGGCAGATTGGAATGTGCAAAGCTCAGATTGAACCAGATCGATTCCTTGACAAAGATGATTCCAAGCCAGGTCGCCGCCAGAGAAAACAACAGACACAGAAAATCGGCGAACCAACCCAAGCGTCTCTGCGTGCGTTCTCCAAAAAGGCCGACAACAAATTCGACGCGAATATGTCCGTCCCGGCGTGTCAGGCCGATGGCACTGAAATACACCAGCATGATCAGCAACACGCGGGAGAATTCCTCGGACCAGGGAAGGGAAACACCCGAGAGCGTGCGAACGGTGATTTCATAGGTGACCAGAAGAAAGACCCCGGCGAGGCAGAGGACGGCGAGGCCGTCCTCTGCCCTGGCCAGAATATCACTGACTTTTTTCAACATCATTTGCTGTAGGATTGGAGTTCGCCCATCAGATCCGTGCCGATTTGCGATTCAAATTCGGTCCAGACCGAGCTGGTTGCTTCAATCCATACGTCCCGTTCTGCTTCCGTCTGCATATGGACGGCAACACCGGCGTTGCGCAGGTCTTCCAGGGCCTGGTCCGAGGCCTCTTCGGAACGCTTGCGGTGTTTTTCCGCAACTTCCGTTGCAGCCGTCTGGATAATGCCGCGCAGTTCAGGATCCAGTCCGTTCCACCAGGCCGTATTGACTGTCCAGGGATAGAAAGCCATGTAGTATGGTGCATAGGTTACGTGCCGGATGCTTTCCTGCCACTTGTAGACGGTGTAGCTGTCCGTTGGCACGTTCAGGCCATCGATGAGGCCCTGCTGAATTGCCGGTGAAATCTCACCGAAATTGATCGAGACAGGCTTGGCGTTCAACTTCTGAAGCATTGCCAGATTGACTTTTCCCAATCCACGGAATTTCAACCCTGCCATGTCTTCCGGCTTGACAAGCGGCGTCTCGCGGGTGCCTGGAACGAGGTAGTCGAAGGGCAGGATGCCGATGACGGTCGCGCCTTTTTCCTCAGTCTCGGCATAGACACGTTCAAAGAACTTGTCGTCAATGGCATTGTAGAAAGACTGTTTGGTCGGAAAGGCATAGGGCAGCTCTGATACGGCGCTTCTGGGAGCAAGTGCGCTCCAATAGGCGGAAATCAGTGTTGTCATTTCAGCATCGCCACGCAGGATGGCCTGCACAAGATCGAGGCCGCGATAGAGGCTGCCACTTGGGAAAAACTTGACTTCGATACGTCCATTGGACCGTTCTTCAACGATCTGCTTGAACTCCTTGTTTGCCGCGCCAGGCGTGATTTCCAGCGAATATTCAACCGGGAACCGTATCGTCACTTCCTGCGAGAATGCCGGCGCTGCCCACAATGTCATGCCGGCGGCCGCAAGAGCCAAAAGATTTTTCATGATTTCCTCCGTTATAATATACATTGCATATGACACCCTGTTGGTGGCATCATTATGCAAGATTTATGATACTTTCGAAAGTTTGGCAATCTTTAGATGATTAGCAGAAGCACAAAAGCATGGGAAATTTTACGCAACGCGATTGTCTCGGGGCGGTTGAAGCCCGGTGCGCCGTTGAAAACCTCCGAACTTCAGGACCTGTGCGGGATGAGTGTATCGCCAGTCAGGGAAGCCTTGGCACGCCTTGTGGCGACGGGGCTTGCCACTGCGGAACACAATCTCGGATACAGGGTGGCGCCGCTCAGCGCACCCGATCTGGAGGACCTCGTCGGCACACGTATTCGCGAAGAATCCTGGGCTTTGCAGCGATCAATCGAGAATGGTGACGAAATATGGGAAGGCCAAATTCTGTCCAGCCTGCACGTCCTTGAGCGCCTGCCAAGGGAGAATCCGCAAGAGCCGACCTTGTACAATGAACAATGGGAAAGCCGTCATTGCGATTTTCACAACGCATTGATTTGTGAATGTGGATCGAAGCTCACATTGGGCTATTGTGAAACCTTGCGCGACCAGAATGACCGTTATCGCAGACTGGCTCTTGTCCTGGAAATCGGCAAGCGCAATGCCGCCAACGAACATCGTGACATTGCGGAGGCTGCCATCCGGCGCGACGCACCGCGGGCGATTGAGGCGCTGGCCTCACACTATGCCATGACAGCGCAATTCCTGCTGGAAAACTATACCGACGACTGAGCAAGGGAAGCGCCGAGGCGGACGTCAGTTCGTTTGCGTGTTGCCGTTCTTCAGGATTTTGTTGATGGGCCGCTGGCTCGTGCCGCAACGCCTGTCGACATCCAGCATGTCTATTTGGAACCGTCCCTATTTGAAACCGGCGACATCACCATAATTTGCAAATTCTCCCGTGCCGGCTGTGAGGACGCTTTGTGTATGCTGATGTCCGCTGCACGGACACTTTGCGCAAGGATGTATCCGGGCGGTCTGCAAAACCCATAGGGTGAGCGAAATGCGTTTGGGAGAAACGTCTTGGAAATTCACATCACTTCTACTCGGGTGGGCAGGCCCGTTCACGCTGATCGCGCCACCTGCGGCCTTGGCGGCCGGACGCGATGACGGCTTCGGCTATTCGCAATATTCTGTCGAAGGCATTTCTTGCAGCTGCAGGTGGCTGCTTCGTGTTTGGAGCCGGCGTCACGGTGGGGGATGTTGTCCTGCGTGCTGTCGCCGGGATGAATGTGCCTGCGGCCATTGAGCTGACGTCGCTTTCGATCGGCCTGGGTGCGCTCCTGTCCATGCCGGTCTGCTATGCCAAGGCAACCCATGTGACAGCGCGGCTTCTCTCGGAGCTTTCACCCGGTCGCTTTTCGCGCCCGCTCGGTCTTGTCGGCAGCGTCTTCTCCCTGGGCTTCGCCGCTCTGTTGCTGTGGATCCTGGCTCGAAACGCCTTTTCCAAACTGGGCTCGCCGCAAACCACAGCGGACCTCGGATTGTCGATGCCATTGGCGCTGAGTGTCGTGGCTCTGGCATTGGCCGCTGCTTTGGTGGCCTCTGTGGCGGGGCTTTTCCTCACGCTGAAGAACGGGCGGGAGCTTTGATGAGCGGCCTGGCTTTGGGCGGTCTCGGTTTTGCCGCGGCGATTGTCATGATTTTTCTGGAAATACCGGTGGCAGTGGCGCTTGGCCTTGTGGGGCTGATTGGCTCGGCGATGATCATCGGTTTTTCCGGCGCCGAGGCAATCGGGGCGACAACGGTATGGGACAGTCTGACCAACTACACGCTGACCATGTTGCCGCTCTTCGTGATGATGGGCAATCTGGCGGCGCGTTGCGGGCTTTCGACAAAACTTTATCAATCCATGTCGGTGCTGACCGGCCATCGCCGCGGCGGACTGGCTCTGGCGACCATCGGCGCTTCTGCCGGGTTCGGAATGATTTCCGGCTCCTCCCTTGCGACCACGGCAACCATGGGCCGGATTGCCCTGCCGCAGATGCGCGAAGCCGGCTATTCGCGCTCGCTGTCAGCCGGTTCCGTCGCCGCCGGCGGCACATTGGGCATTCTCATCCCGCCATCGACCGTGCTGGTGATTTATGCCTTTATCGCAGAGCAATCGATCCGCAGCCTGCTGCTGGCCACGGCCGGACCGATTTTCCTGGCCGTCCTCTTGTATTGCATGGCCATCTGGGTGCCCATCTGGATGGGCTGGTCCTCGGCCCCGCAGCGCGCCCGGGCCGGGTTGGCCGAGCGGCGCGACGCCTTGAGGGAACTGCTGCCGCCGGTGGGCATTTTCGGGCTTATCATGGGAGGGCTCTACTCCGGCCTGTTTACCGCCAATGAGACCGCTGCGATCGGCGCAGCCGTCGTTCTGGCCTATGGCCTGTTGACGCGCCGTCTTTCCGGGGACGGGCTGATGGCGGCGGTGATGGATACAGCGATGACCTGCGGCGCGCTCTATCTGGTGCTCATCGGGGCGAATTTGTTCAACTTTTTCCTGGCGCTCTCGGGTTTGCCCTTTTCCCTGACCGACATGTTCTCCGGCATCCTTGATGAACCGCTTCTGGTAATCCTTCTGATGCTGGCGATCTACCTCGTGCTCGGAACCTTGATGGACAGTCTGGCCATGCTGCTTTTGACCGTACCTTTGTTCGTGCCGGTGGCACAGGCTGCCGGGATCGACCTCGTGTGGTTCGGGATCTTCGCGGTGACGGTCGTTGAAATGGGGCTGATCACACCGCCTGTGGGCATGAATCTCTTTGTGCTCAAGACAGTCTCACCCGACGTCAAACTGACCGAACTATGGGTTGGGGTCACCCCCTTTGTCATCGCCGATCTGGTCCGTGTCGCCATCATCATCGCCATTCCGGCAATCGTCCTATGGCTGCCGCTCAACGCTCTCTGATCTACTGCATCTGAACATCATACGGAGGAAACCATGTTCAAAAATATACTCAAGTCTACAACACCCGCCTTTGCGCTCGCCCTGGCCCTGGCCACAGGATTGACTGCTGGTATCGCCGAAGCACGCGAGATGCGTGTCTCTTCGTTTGAGCCGGCTCAGGGCTTTTACTCCTCGAAAATTCTTGGGGTGTGGATCGACAAGATCAACGCCAAGCTGTCTGCCGATGCGCAGTTCAAGCTCTATCCGGGCTCCATCCTCGGTGCACCGCCGGCGCAAGCCGAACTGGTGAAGGCCGGTGTGGCCGATGTCGCCCTGGTGGTGCCGACCTATACGCCGGGACTGTTCCCGGCCACAGGCGTGGTCGAGGTGCCGGGGCTGGTGGCAAACAGCGCCAGTGGAACGGACATTCTCAACACTTTGCTGGAAGAGGGCGCGCTGGACGCCGAATATGCCGACTATAAAATCATCGCGCTTTTCACCACCCCGTCCTACCGGTTTTTCATGGCAGATGCGGCCGTTACCGCGCCGGACCAGCTGAAGGGCAAAAAACTGCGTTCGCCATCGAAATTCGGCTCGCAATTGTTTGAGATGGTCGGCGCCTCCGGGGTCGGCATACCGGCACCTCAGGTCTATGAGAATCTTGAACGCGGCGTTGTCTCCGGCGCTGTCTGGGTGATGGATGCCTATCGCACCTTCCGGCTGAACGAGGTGGCGCCCAATATCACCACCTCCGGCTTCATTGCGACGCCGATGGCGATCCTGATGAACAAGAACACCTATGCGTCCCTGTCGGACGGGGACAAGGCGGTGCTTGACGCGATGGCAGGCCGCGCCAATGCAGAATGGATTGCCTCTGTCGTCGATGCCACCGACGCGGAAATTGAAAAGAGCTTTCGCGATGCGGGTGAGGTCAATTTTGTTGATCTTGATGATGCCGGGCTGAAGGTATGGTCTGATGCCTTTGCCGGTGCAGCCGATGCCTGGGTCAATGAGCAGGCCGACCCGAAAGCTGCCGCAGGCACTTTGGCGCGTGCCCGCGCCGTTGCAGGCCAATAGACCTGACAGACCTCCGTCCGTCGTCCTGACGGGCGGAGTTTGGCCCGTGAGCGGATGTGGTCCGCCGGGCAGGCAATGGGAATTCAACAAGGGAGATGGTCATGTCCATCTGTGCTCTGGGCTACCTGGGTGTACGCTCCGACAAGCTCGAAGACTGGGGCGATTTTGCCGGCAAGTTGCTCGGCATGCAGAAAATCGATCGCGGCGCAAAGGCGCTGGCCTTCCGCATGGATGACCGGATGCAGCGGCTTCTGGTCTCCGATGAGCCTGGCGATACGCTGGCTTTCATGGGCTGGGAGGTCGAGCACCGGGACGATCTTCAGGATTACGCGATGCGGCTCGACAAGGCCGGGGTGCGCGTTCACGCGGGTACAAAAGCGCTTTGCGACCGGCGTTTTGTCGAGGACCTGATCTGGCTGGAGGATCCGATGGGCAATCGGGTGGAGTTGTTCCACAATCCGATGATCGCATCCGATCCCTTTGTTCCGGGTCGTCCCATAGACGGGTTCATGACCGGACCTTTGGGGATGGGCCACGCGGTGCTGCATGTGCGCGATATCGAGGCCATGCTGCCCTTTTACCGCGACCTGCTAGATTTCCGTGTCTCCGATTACGGCCTCAAACCCTATGGGCTTTACTTTTTTCACGTCAATGGACGCCACCATTCCTTTGCCATGGTGGGTTCGGGCAAATCGGGGTTTCATCATTTCATGGTCGAATTTCAAAATCTCGACGATGTCGGGCAGGGTTTTGATCTGGCCCAGCAGGAAGAGGGCCGCGTGGCCTATACGCTGGGCCGGCACACCAATGATTACATGACGTCCTATTATGCAAACGCGCCCTCGGGATTTTTCGTCGAGAGCGGCTGGGGCGGACGGTTCATCGTTACGCAAACCTGGGAGCCGCATGAGACCGATGTCGGCCCGAGTTTCTGGGGGCACGAACGGCTGTATCTGACCGAGGACGGCGGGCGCAAACAATTGCGCGACATGCGCCTTGAGGCCGCTGCCAATGGTCGACGCGCCCCGCCCGTGGCGCAATGCCCCTGGCTTTATGGTGAACTTGCAAAGCAGGACGCATGACCATGCAGCACTATGACGTTGCCATAGTGGGCTATGGGCCTGCCGGCGCCACGCTTGCCCATCTGTTGGCGCAATGTGGCCTCACGGTTGTGGTGTTGGAGCGCGAAAGCGCCGCCTATCATCTGCCGCGTGCGGTGCATTTTGATGCGGAGGTGATGCGGGTCTTCCAGTGGATTGGCATCGCCGAAGAGATGCAGGAGAAAACGCACATGCACCCCGGCATGCGCTTTGTTGATCCGCAACGCAGACTGCTGCTCGACTGGCCGCGCCCGCAGGGCGAGGGACCGCAGGGCTGGCGTGCCAATTACCGTTTTCATCAGCCCGATCTTGAAGATCTGTTGCGTGGTCATATGACCCGCCGCGAAGGGGTGACGATCCGCACCCGCTGTGATGTGTTCCTTGTCGAGGACAAGGGCGAAAAAGTCGAACTGCGGTTCGAGGACATGTCCTGTGGAAAGGTCGAGCGGGTCAGTGCGCAATACGTCGTGGGCTGTGATGGCGCACGCTCACTGGTGCGCCGCTTTATCGAGAGCGGCATGGAGGATTACGGCTTCCACGAACGCTGGCTGGTGGTGGATGTGATCCTCAAACATGACAAGCCGGAGCTCGGAGATTATTCGATCCAATATTGCCGCCCGGAACGCCCCGCAACCTATGTGCGCGTGCCGGGCAGACGCCGCCGCTGGGAGATCACGGTCAAGCCTGAAGAGGATGCCAACGAGATCACCCGGCCTGAACGGGTCTGGGAACTGCTTTCCGACTGGATCAGCCCGGTGGAAGCCACGCTGGAGCGCACGGCGGTCTACGCCTTCCACTCGCTGGTGGCCGAGGATTGGCGCAAGGGGCGGTTGCTGCTTGCCGGGGATGCCTGTCACCAGACGCCACCCTTCATGGGCCAGGGCATGTGTGCGGGGATTCGCGACGTGGCGAACCTCTATTGGAAACTTGCCCTGATCTGCAAAGGCAAGGTGAGGGGCGAGGCTGCAGAGCAACTCATGGACAGCTATGAGAGCGAGCGCAAATCCAATGCCCGCGAATATATCCGCACGGCAGTGCGCCTTGGCGGGTTGATCAATACGGCAGGAACGAAAGAAGCCCTGCGTGCCGCGTTTCCAACCTCCGGCGGCTCGGCGCGGATGGAAAGTATCGCGCCGCCCTTGGGCGCAGGAATCGGCATGGGTGAAAAGGCCGGACGGCTTTTCGGTCAACCGCGTATGGCGGATGGCACATTGATGGACGTTGTCTTTCATCATCAATTTGTCGTCATCGCCGAGGCCGGCTTGGCTCAGGGCCTGAAACTGCCCGAAGGTGTCGGGCTGGTCACGCCGGACAATTCCAACGCAGCTGATCATCTCGCCCGCCTTGGCGCCCGCGCCACGGTTCTGCGTCCCGACCGTCATACACTCGGCAGCGCCGATACCCGCGAAGAACTCGAGGCGCTGCTGGCGCTCGTGCTGCCCAACCCAACTGAAACACAACAATCGGAAATGGTCTGAACCATGAAACTTTGCTCTTTTACAAAGGACGGCACGTCCTCCTACGGCCGCGTTGTTGACGCTGGCATCATTGACCTCGGCATAATCGATCTTGGCAGGCGCTTCGACGCGCCGACGCTGCGCGATTTCCTTGCCTCAGGCGATCTCGCCGCCGCCGCGAAATACATCTCATCCGATGCAGATTATGCTTTTGATGATGTGAACCATGATCCGGTCATTCCAAATCCGGACAAGATCATCTGTGTGGGTCTCAACTACCATGCCCACATCGCGGAAACGGGGCGCGAGGAAACGCCGCACCCGGTTTTGTTCGCCCGCTATGCCGGTTCCCAGATCGGCCACAATCAGTCATTGATCAAGCCGCTGGAATCCGACAAATTCGACTATGAAGGCGAGGTGGCGGTGATTATCGGCAAAGGCGGGCGGCGCATCCGCGAGCAGGAGGCGCTCGATCATGTGGCGGGCTATGCCTGCTACAATGACGGTTCCGTGCGCGACTGGCAAAAGCACACGCACCAATTCCTGCCGGGCAAGACCTTTGCAGGTACGGGCGGCTTTGGACCGTGGATGGTGACGGCCGACGAGATTGAAGACCACACCAAAATGCGCCTGCAGACCCGTCTGAACGGCCAGACCATGCAGGATACGACACTCGACATGCTGGTCTGTTCCATCCCGCGCCTGATCGCCTATTGCTCGACAATCCTGCCGCTTGTGCCAGGAGACGTGATTGTCTCCGGCACGCCGGGCGGTGTCGGCGCACGCCGCAATCCGCCGCTGTTCATGAAAGACGGCGATGTCTGCGAGATTGAAGTGTCTGGCGTTGGCGTTCTGTCAAATCCTGTGATGGCCGAAGTCTGACTTTCGCTTGATGGCGCTGTGTGACACGATGGAACGATGACATCCAGTTCCTCTCCATCGGCCAAATCTTCCGGCTCCGTGCGTGCCCTGTCGCGCGGGCTGGCGATCCTGAGTTTCGTCAACAAGATGGGTGAAACCCGCGCCGGGGCGATCGCCAAGGCACTCGATCTGCCTCGTCCGACCGTTTATCGGCTTTTGGAGACACTCGAAGAGCTTGGCTATGTGGCTTTTTCGGCCACGTCGAGCAATGTTCGTGTCACCCGATACGCGGCCGCTCTGGGGGATGGTTATGCGCTGACATCTGCATTGTCAGAAGCCACGGGCCCATTGTTTACAGAATATTCCCAGCGCCTCGTCTGGCCTCTGGATCTTACTGTCTATAACAATGCTGCAATGGTCATTCAGGAAACCACCCACGGGCGTTCTCCACTGTCCATCGACCGGGGCATGACCGGCTATCGCCTGCCGGTTTTGCGCACCTCGGCGGGGCGGGCCTATCTGGCGTTTTGTTCAACGGAGGAACGGGCGCTGATCCTCGAACATCTGCATCGCCTGAACGAACCGGAGGATGGGCCCTTCCTGCAGGAGAGCTGGCTTGTTCGCATGCTTGATGAAACACGCGCGCGCGGCATCGCGGTGCGCGAGCGCGGCAAATTTCGCCCCCACACCTGCTCCATTGCAGTGCCGATAAGGACCGACGGCAATGTGTTGGGTTGTGTGTCGATGATCTGGATTCGCACGGCGATGGGTTCGCGCAAGGCGCTGGAAGAGTTCTCCGAACCGCTGGTGGAAATCGCCAGCCGGATTGCGCAGTCCCTGCCTGATTAGAACACCTGCAAAAAAACCGGGGCATCTGACGGATCGGCAGGCATCTCTCGGCAAAGATTCCTGTGTGAACGGATTTAGAGCATGTCTGGTTTTCATTGAACCACTCTGGTCGCGAACCCTTCGGGCCAGCTGTTTTTTCGCCACTATCGACGTCGTTTCGCTTGCCCGTACCTTAAGGTACGCGCTTCGCGAACCAACTTGATCCTGACCGAAAAACAACTGGCAGAGTGAATCAATGAAAGCCAGATATACTCTAAGGTTTTTGTGATAGGACCACGCGTTGGTCAATGGCGCCAAAGAGCGGGGCGCCATCACGGGTCTGGCACTCCATCCGCACCCGGTCTCCAAAGGACATATAGGATGTCTGTGGCGCGCCTTGGTCGATGATTTCGATTCCACGACGTTCAGCGATACAGGATGAACCGATCTCGCGGTAATTGTCATTGGAAACGGTGCCTGATCCGATCACCGTGCCTGCGACCAGCCGTCTGGTGCGCGCTGCATGTGCAACGAGTTCGTCAAAACCGTAGGACATGGGATAGCCTTCGGCGGCACCGAATTGTTTGCCATTCCAGTGCACCAGCAGGGGCAGGTCGACCCGCGCATCACGCCAGGCGCCGCCCAGTTCGTCCGGTGTGACAGCAACCGGCGCCATGGAACAGGCCGGTTTGGCCTGTACCCAGCCGAAGCCGGTCTTCATCTCGATGGGGGCGAGGGTACGCAATGACCAATCGTTGATCTGTACGACAAGTCGGATGTGGTTGCGGGCGGACGTGGTCCCTGTGCCCATCGGCACGGCATCGCAGATAACACCAAATTCGCCCTCAAAATCGATGCCGTCTTCTTCCGAGGGAAGTGGCACGTCTGCGGTTGCCGGCAGGAAGTGATCGGAAATGCCCTGATACATCAGTGGCCGGCCCTTGGGGTTGGGGTCTATCCTGAAGACCTTTTGCATCAGATCGCCATGGCTTTCGAAAGCGGAGCCGTCGAGCCATTGCCAGGCGCGCGGCAAAGGGGCCAGTGCGGCTCCCTGGTCAAAGGGGATGCCTTGCGCCTCATTAAGCGCTGCGTATTGCTCTTCGAGCGCCGGTGCCAGTCCAGTCCAGTTTTCCAACAGGGATTGCAGTGTTGCCACGCCGTTTGCCGGCTCGATGCGCGTCAGGTCGCGGCTGACGACATGCAGCTGCCCGTCGGGGCTGCCGTCATACATGGTTGCAAATTTCATGGTCTGTCTCCTGTAGGAATCGCATATCGAATGCGCGCCTGAATTATATCATTTGGCTAAAAACTGAAAGTACGCCAGGTTGCCTGCCGCGTCACGAGCCCTGGACCTTGAGGCTTGCATCAAACGCGGCTTGCGCGCTGGCCAGATCCGCATCGAAGCGTGCATCTGTCAGGATAAAGGCCATGCGGCAAATCTCACGAGACCGGTTGGCCCAGGCGTGAATGGTGCCGCGCTGCACAACCACGTCCCCGGGGCGCAGAAACACTTCTTCATCATCCAATACGAGATAAATTTCGCCGGAAATGACAAAGCCGTAATCGACGCTTTCAGTCCGGTGCATCAGGGGGTGGCGACCGGGAGCGGCGTGTTTTGCATTTTCACCCAGCCCGACCGAATCTAAAAGTTCCCTGGTCTGTTCCTTGTCGAAATCCAGCCCGTTCTCACCCTCGGGCGGAATATCAACGATACGAACAATGGTTCCATTGCGGGGCGGTGCAGTGTCAAGATGCCGATCCGTCGGTTCGTCTTCGGTAAACCCCAGTGGCATGGGCGTTTGCGACGTATTCCATATTTCGTGGAACGCCAGGCCCGGCTGTGTGGGTGGCCGGTTGACATTCGGCAAGGGACCATTCTCGGCGATGATTGCCTTGCCGTTTTCATCATGCGCAGTGACGATTCGGCGAATGTCTGGAAGCTTCATGGGATATTCCTGTTCAAGTATCGTATCCGACAGGCTCCCCTTTTCAGCGGGTTCTGCCCCCGAGAGTCTCTGCGAACCAATCGGCTATATAGCTGCGACCAAAGCTCATATTATCGGCTCCCACATGTTCTACACCACCTTCGCGATCGGTAAAGATTTTTAATGCGCGCCTAGGGGAATTGACCAGTTGATCATAGCTCTGGTGGGCGTAATCGAGGCTGATCTGCCGATCCTTTTCACCATGGGTGATAAGAAATGGGACCTTGATTTTCTCCATCTGCCCGTTGAGATTCATGCCCGCAGATTTTTCCAGAAAATCCTCCATGTCTTTTGCGCCGAAGACCCATTGCACGTGTTTCCAGTAGTGCGGCACAGGATTCTCGCCTTCGCGGTTGAGCCGTTTTTGCTGCACTTCAGCCCAGTTGTGATTGGCGCCCCAAACAGCGCCTGAGGCAAAGCGCGGCTCATTGGCGCAGACGCGCGGCGCGTAGAAGCCGCCCAGCGAAATGCCGGTGATACCGATGCGGTCCGCATCGACATCCTCCCGGCCGGCGAGCCACTCATAGACCGGCGTACCCCACTCTTCGGATTTGCAGGTCGCCGGCATATCTTGCAGACGCAGGCTTTCGCCGGTGCCAGGCTGGTCGACGCACAGGCAGGATATGCCGCGCCTGGCCAGTTCCTGAGGAAGACGCGACCAGTAGAGCAGCTCCTTGTTGCTATCCAGACCGTTGAGATAGACAACGGCGGGCGCGGTACCTTCAACGCCAATGGCGCGGGTAAAGAGAACAGGAATGGTCTTGTCGCCATAGGGGATCTCATGGCGGGTGACATCCTCACGGGAATATTCCGTGCCCTTGAGGAAACAGGCCAGACCTTTTTTGAATGTGTCCAGGCGATCTGCACTCCCCTGGGCCTGCATGCGCTCCGCCGTCAGATAATAGAGGGCCGCCCGCTGCAGCTTTGGTCCGGCGGACAAAAGGCGGCCTTTTTCTTCGTCCTCGCCGGCCAGTGCGACCAGCTTGTCGGCGACCTTCATCCATTCGCGCATGAACTCGACGGTCCCGGCATCTTCCCCGGCTTCCGCCTTGGCAAGCAGCGGCTGGCACATGTCCATGATTTCGCCAAGCTCGGCGCCACTGGCCATGGCGATGGAGACTGAAAGATTCCAGACGTAATTGGGGAAGTAGTCAAACATGGCCATGGTGAAATTCCTTGATCAGTATCAGATGGGTTGGCACATCATGCCGATGGTCTGTCCGGTGAGGGCGCCCACATCAAACGGTGGAATTTTACCCATTTGCATTTCACCGATGCGGATCGAGTTTTCCGCCACATGTTTGACACGGGCAAAACGCCGGGCACGGTATGCAGCAAAAGCGTCCTCTGGCGATGCCGCCTTGGACAGTTCGTCGGCCAATACAATGCCGTCTTCTATGGCCATGCCTGCACCCTGCGCCAGATGGGGCGTTGACGCATGGATTGCATCGCCCAACAGGACGACGCGTCCCCTGTGCCAATCGCCTTCAACGAAGACGACTTCAAGCGGGCGGGCGACAACACCGGCGTCGTCCTTGATCTGATCCAGCAGCGCGGCGATTTGAGGCGGCGCCATCTTTGCGCAACTGCGCATGGCTTGCGCTGCACCCTTCAACGGAACGGTCTGGCCTTCTTCTTCCTGGCTGAGCAGAAACATGTACATCAGATCGCTGGCGATCGGCACGAGGCCGGCGTTGCACGGTCCGGCGAATATCTGAATGTCGTCCATATCTGCCGGTTTTGGCAGGTTATAACGCCAAACCCATTGTCCCGTGTAGCGCGGGTCGGGCGCATCGGGCAGGATCATGCCGCGGATTTGCGAGTAGACGCCATCTGCGCCCACCACGATCTCATAGCGCTGGGTGCTGCCGTCAGAAAATCTGACATCAACGCCGTCGCCATCATCGTTCATCTCCGAGACTGTCAGGCCAAGACGAATATTGGCCCCCAGATCCTTTGCCTGGTCCGCCAGCACATGCTGCAGATCACGGCGGCGAATTCCGGCATTGGACGGATAATCCGGGCCCGCCAGGCGGGGCGTTGCAAATTCTGCATCCTTGTGGCCACCGGGGTCGACGAAAATCGCCGTGCTGTCAAAACCACAGGCCTTCGACATATAGGCATCGAGAAGGTCCAGTTGCCCCATGGCGCGGATGACGTTCATCTGCTGAATAATGCCAACGCCATAGACCGTCCAGTCGGGATCGCGTTCAATCAATTCGACGGGAATACCCTGTCGGCGCAATGCGATGGCTGCTGTCAAACCGCCAATGCCCGCTCCAACGATTAGAGTCGATTCGATCTTCATCACACGTGTGCCTCCCTGCAAATTCCACACAGAAGGTATGCACCTCAAATCCATTTGAAAAATGGAAAGATATAATCAGCCCTATTGATTTGATGAATGTATGGACATTCGACTGGCCCCAAGTTCAAAAATCGAACGCAACCACTGAATGCCGGGATCGAGTTCACGATAGGCGTGCCATTGGAGCATCTGGTTGAAGGGCGGAAAGTTGATCGGCAATTTATGAAGGACAAGCCCGTTTCCCGCCGCAACCAGGATGGCGAGCCGCCCGTGGATGGTTGCAATCCTGTCTGTTCCTCCAACGAGGTATGGCAGGTTCGAAAAGGAGAATGTCTTGACGTCCGCTTTTCTTGTGATCCCGGCCCGCTCCAATAGAGTGGATTCGACGGAACCGGCGCTGTTGGGCGGCATCATGACGACGTGAGAGGCGCTTTCATAGGTTTCAATGTCCATCTCCACAGCGCCGTAGCGACCGTTTTTACAGGCAATGACGACGTATTCATCCTGATAGAGCAAACTCGAGGGATGATCCTTTGAAACGAATTGTTCGGGAGACACCAGCAAGTCGATCTCACCGCGCTCCAGAAGTGAGTAGGGTGGATCGGTCTGCGGGACGAGGTTGAAGCGAACAGATGCGTCCTGTTCCTGCGCCACGGCAAAAACATGTGGAATCAGCACGCGCATGGAATAGTCGGAAAGCAGAATGTTGAACATCCGCGTGGATTCCTGGGGGCGAAACTCCGGCTGTGTGTCAATGGTTGCCTCGACCCGCACAAGGATATCGCGGATGGCCGGGCGCATGGCCTCTGCTCGCGGTGTCAATTCCATTTTCCGGCCAACCTGGATCAACAGCGGATCATCGAAATAATCGCGGATACGGGTGAGCGCATTCGACATGGCAGACTGACTCATGAACATCTTTTCTGCGGCGGCGCTGACCGAGCGTAGCTCCAGCATGTGATCCAGCGCCACCAGAAGATTCAGGTCAAGTTTTTTGAAACGCATTCAAGCCCTCAAATGTTCACTGCACGCCTATCGCAAAAGTGTCTCCTGTGACCATAGATGCATTGATACCGTAAATGCAATGCATCAAAACTTCCAATTTTTACAATACATTCACCTCCGGTAGCATCGCAGAAATGACTGGAGGTGGGTTGAATGCGCATTATTGGACCCGACGAGCTTGTTTTTCGTGTGAATCATATTGAAGCAAGCGAAGCTTTTCCGACCGAATACGGCCTGACGCCTGCCGGTGACAGACGGTTCAATGCCATAGACAATACAGCGATCTGCGTGCGCTCGAAGGATGATCTTTCACTGCCTGCGCCGATGAGAACCGTGACCATTCTTCGCCAGACAACCTGGGTTGTTGGGCGGGCGCAGTTTACGGATACGATGTCCCAGCCGAGAGATGCGTTTGTTCGGCATCCGATCCCGGCAGGAAAACGGGCAGTTTAATCTGCTCGCATGAAGAAAGGTGAATCTATGGCGCGCAAGATAATTGATCTGTCAGTGACCCTGACAGATGCCATCAAATCCGATCCGCCGGGTCTTGGACCCGAAATTTCCTATATGAACCATGGTGACGGCGCCAAAGAGTTTCAGCAGATGTTCAGCATTCCTGACGGCGCTTTGCGGGATAATGCAGGCCCTGCTGCAGAGCGGTGCAATATCACCACGCACAATGGCACACACATGGACGCGCCCTGGCACTATCATCCGACGATGAATGGTGGAGAGCGGGCGATTACGATCGATGAAGTGCCGCTGGAATGGTGTTTTGGTCCGGGCGTCAAACTGGATTTTCGCGACCGGCCGAATGGCCATACAATCACTTCGGCCGAGGTTGCCGAAGAACTCAAGCGCATTGGCCACGATCTGCAGCCTGGCGACATTGTTCTGGTCAATACGGCTGCCGGTGCGCGCTACGGCGAGGACGACTATGTGGCGACGGGCTGCGGCATGGGACGCGAGGCCACCCTTTATCTGACAGAGCGCGGCGTGCGTGTTTGTGGGACAGATGCCTGGAGCTGGGATCCGCCTTTGATGGGCCAGGCCGCCAGAGCCCGTGAGACTGGCGACTGGTCGGTTTTCTGGGAAGGTCACAAGGCCGGGGCAGACAGTGTCTATTGTCATATGGAAAAACTGGCAAATCTGCACTTGCTGCCGTCCACCGGTTTTGAAGTCATAGCGTTGCCGGTGAAGGTCGCCAAAGGCTCTGCTGGATGGTGCCGACCGGTGGCACTGATCGCCGCCGCTTCATGACGTGCACCGGGAGGAACCATGACACGCAATACCAACGATAAAGGGCTGCTCATCTTCTGGGCTGAGAAAATATCCGGGGTCATTTCCGTTGCGGCGATTGCGGGTATTCTGCTGGGCGCGATGATCATCGTGGTTGATGTTACCGGTCGATGGCTTTTTGGTACCTCGGTTGTCGCCCTGAACGAAATGATGTCTTCCATTTTTGCAATGGCAATTGCTGCGACATTTCCCGCTGGAGCGGCTGCGCGCGTCCACCTGAAAGTGGATTTGCTGGGTCACCTCACCGGTGCAAAGCTCACGGCCTGGTTGAACTTTATCGGGTCATCCCTGCTTTTCCTGTTTTTCTTCGTGCTCGCCTGGCGGATATTCGGCCTGTCAGGACGCTATTTCGATCAGGGGCGTTCGACACCGCTTCTCGAATGGCCCTTGTGGCCCATATACTTTGTTGTCTCGCTATCGATGGCCGCGACAGCCCTCGTTCAGATCGTGCATATGGTCAACAACTTCAAAGCCGCCCGGCAGGTATCCGACAGGGCCGGTTCTCATCCCGCTGTTGTTTTGGCGATAGCCCTGCTGGCCAGCATTGTCGGCGGCGGGCTGGGTTGGGCATTGTGGGACCTGCAGGGCTATTCAGCCTTTGTCGGGGAAAACCCGGGTACCGCCGTTCTGATCGCATTTGCCGTCTTGTGGCTTGGTGTTCTGGCGCAATTGCCCCTGGCAACCGTGACCGCATTCATCGGCATTTGCGGGACGCTGGCCTATGTGGGCACATCGGCATCAGCAAATACCTTTTCCGGCGATGCGATGAAATTTCTACGTGACGATCAGGTGGTTACTTTGCCGTTGTTTTTGATCATGGGCGCGTTTTCTGTTGCAGCGGGCGTTTCGGAAGATCTTTTCCGGCTTGGAAATGCCGTTTTGGGGAGGTTCCGCGGCGGGCTGGCCTATGCCACGATTGCCGGCTGTGCGGGTTTTGGCGCTGTCTGCGGCAGTTCCATAGCCACATCGGCCACATTCGGACGTATGGCGCTGCCGTCGATGGCCAAGCTGGGCTATTCGCAATCCCTGTCGACCGCCTCCGTGGCTGCAGGCGGTACGCTTGGCGCGCTGGTGCCTCCATCCGGTGCGATCATCATGTTTGCCTTGCTCACCGAAGAGTCCATTGGCGCCTTGTTCATGGCCGCAATGATACCGGCCGTGCTGGCCATCCTGCTCTATTTTTGCGCGGTATTCGCCGTCACCCGCCTGTATCCCGATTCCGTGCCGAATGTGCTGGACAAGGTGCCCGGCGAGTTCCTTGGCGCCCTGCGCGGCGCTATGCCGGTGGTGATCATGTTCGCCATCGTGATTGGCGGCCTGTATGGTGGTCTTTTCACGGCGACAGAAAGTGCCGCGGTCGGCGCCGTTGCCGCATTTCTCCTGGCGCTGGGACGCGGCAAGCTCAGCCGTTCATCCATCATCAGCGTGTTTTCCCAGACCACGGCGACAACCGCCATGTTGTATGCGCTGATCTTCGGCGGGCTGATGTTCTCCTTCTACGTCAATCTGGGGCAGACACCTGACATGGTCAGCGCATGGATCGCATCTCTGGACGCAAGGCCAATCGTGATTCTCGCCGTTCTGATCGTCATCTACCTGCTGCTTGGCTCGGTGATGGATAGTTTTGGCGTCATGATCATCACCGTTCCGGTCGTCACCCCGCTGATCCTCGGCCTGGGTTACGACATGTTGTTCTGGGGCGTTCTGATGCTGGTGGTCGTCGAGATCGGCATGATCACACCGCCTTTCGGGATGAACCTATTCATCATCAAGAGCCTTGATCCGAACGTGAAACTGTCAACCGTGATGAAAGGCGTCATTCCCTTCATCATCGCCGATGTCATCAAGATTGTCTTGCTGGTCAGCATCCCGGCATTGTCGCTCTGGCTGCCTTCAACCATGTAGCGACCAGTCTGTCTCGGGGCCGATGGAACTGGCGGGTGAATGCAAGGCGCGCAGCGCTATGTCCATAAGCCCTTCTGGCGCAATCTTGTCATGGCTGGCATGAGAGCCGGACGTGTTTTGCATTGGCGTCGCCGTCATGCAGCGGCTTCAGCCCGTCCCGTTCATAGACAATTGCGCAAAGCGCATGTGCTGAAAGACGGGGTGCCGAACGTCTGGATGTTGGACATCTGGCGCAGTCTCGAAGGGCGCATGGATTGCACTGTCACAGGCGAAATACGAACAAGGCCGGTTGAAGCACCAACCGGCCTTGTCATTTTCCAAATTGTTCAAGTGGGTATGGGTGCTATTCAGCGTCTGCCTTGGCCACCTGCTTGCGCCACAGTTCGATCAGCTCGGCACCGCCGGGAACCCGTGCGGCATATCCCTTGGAAAGGGCTTCACCGACACGTCCCTTCAACTCGGCCATTCCTTCGTCCGAGATCTTGTTGAATGTATGCCCTTCCTTGGACATTACAAACCCTTTCGAGTCTGCTTCCCACTGATCGACCTTGGCACCAACTTCGCGGGCAAGTTCACAACCTGAATTTGCAGTCAGGACCGCCTGTGCTTCTGCTGAAAGTTGATCAAAGCGGGCGCGTGTCATGAAGGCCAGGCCGGTTGCCCCACCCAATGGGACATCCAGATGATCGGAGGTTACCTCATTCAGGCGGAAGCCGGGGAAGGCCGTGTAACTCATGAATGTTCCATCTGCCGTACCGCGTTGCAGGGCCTGGTACTGATCCTGAATGTTCACAGACAAAGGCGTGCCGCCATAAGCCTGAATAATGCCTGCGGCGGATGGACTTTGAGTTGTTATCTTCTTGCCGGCAATATCTGCCATGGATGTCAGGGGAGCCCCATTGAGATGCGCGCTGACCTGGGGGAACGGAACGATGAGCAACGGAACGAACTCTGCCCATTCATCCCCGAGATCACCATTTTCGAGCATTCGGCAAAAAGCCACAGAGGCCGCTGCCGAAGAGCCTTCTATCAAGGGTGTGGTTGAAACAAGCGAGCGCGGGAAACGTCCCGGTGCAGCCACTGGCATGCCCCATACGATCTGTACAACGTCATCATCCAGACGGTCAAGAAATGTCCCCGGATTGACCAGCATCTGTCCGTGACGCATGTCGATTTGAAGCGCATCACCACCTTCGGCATTCACCTTTTCGACCCATGGTGTGAAGATGCGCTTCACAATGGGGTGCTGTTCAACATTTCCACTGCCAAAAATCAGTGTCTCAGCTGAAGCTATTGCCGGTGCAAGCACGGTTGTCGTGGCCAGCAAACATGCCAGAATTCGTTTTTTCATATCGTCCTCCCGAAACAGATGGGCCAACCAGACCCGTTGTCGCATCGTAGAGGCGAGGCAGGTGTTTGAACATTTGATTGATTGAATTGCTGGCATTGAGTTGATGAATACCTTTTTCACGGTGGCACTCAATAAATGGCGTCCGGAATGCCACCGGTCGGGTCGACCGGCGATTTGCCTGCAAGGGGCGTTCGACCCAAAAGACAATCAAGAACGGCCTCCTGCATGGTGTCCATTATCACAAAGGCATTGACCACACAGGGCAGGCGTGGCGCATCCTTCTGGTGGAACGGATGTCCAAACGATATCGGCGCTTTCTCCCTGTGGCGTGCCATAGGTCAGCAAGGTAGCGCAATCTGATATCATGGCCATCGCCCGGCCTGAGGCTTCGTGGAATGGAAATAACCGAAGGTTTCGCGCCGGTTTTTCACAAACAAAGGAATGATCGTGCTCAGCAAGCGCTGCTTACTTGGATAGAACCGGTGCCCGGCCGGTGTCTTGCCGTCGCGATAATGCCATTGCTCTGCCGGTTTTCGACCTGGTCGTATAGCGCCACCACGGTGATTGGGTTTGGCAGTTTCTGTCCGAATGACAGGCACACGCGTGAACCTTCGATGCGTTGAAAAGCGGCATCAAAATTGCCGTATTTACCCAAATTTGTTCGAGCAAAATCCTTTGCTTTGTCAGATCAGGTCAAAGACGCTTCAGACCCGCAGATTGGATCGCGCATGCGATCGGCGGTTGCAGTGTCTTCGCCCGCTGACATAATCACCCGAACTTTTCCTGCTGACTCCTGGTGCCAGGATCGTGTTGGATCCAGTGTGTTTCATCCGCGCTGAGGTTGAAGGGTGCATGCGCGAGAATACTTTCCAGAGTCAAATTCGTCAGCATCGCATTTTGATCAGGGGTTCAGTATTGCTTCAGGTCTTCTCCGATCGATATTTCACCGGAAAAACGGCTGGCAATCCGGGCCGCATAATCCGGCGCGGTTTGCGGCGTCGCCAGTCCGGGCGGAAGATGTGTGGCGACCACGTGTCTGGCGCCGGCGATTGTGGCCAGGTCACCAAGTTGTTCTGCGCTCAGATGATGGCCAGCGATGTGTTCACGGATTTTCTGGATCTGCGCTTCCGGCACGTCCGGATTTCGTGAGCGCACCATACGCATGGTCAGATCTGCATCCATCATTTCGCCGACCAGCAGATCGACACCCTGCGCCAGGGATTCCACGGCCTTGCATTCACCCGTGTCTCCGGTGAAAAAGATGCTGCGGTCAGGCAGATCAAAGCGGAAAGACAGGGACAGGTAGCCCTCTGTTCCAGCCTCGCTTTCTTGACGATAGTGGGTGTTTTCGCAGTTCTTGACCGTCAAGCCATCCAGTTCAATCACATCGCCAGGCACAATTTCGCGCACCACGACAAAGTCCTCGACTTTCGGCATGCTTTGTCCGGGGACACCAAAGCCGATGGCATTGGGAACCGCGCAGGCCGCCATGAGACCATCCACGATCTGCCGGGTTCCGGGTGGTCCGTAAACAGTCAGCGGCGTGCGACGCATGGTCATCATGTTTATGCCGAAACAGGCGAACAGGCTTCCGATATGGTCAAAGTGATGGTGGGTCAGAAATATTTCGGCAACGTCCCTGAATTCGACGCCGGCGCGCTTCAGTTGGCCCATTGCCCCTTCTCCGCAATCGATCAGAACAGGTTTGCTGCCGTTCATCAGCAAATGGGCTGGCTGGGAGCGCAGCGGGTTTTGCATGGGGCCGCCGCCAGTTCCAAGCGTGGTGAAAGTGGAGGGGTTCGGGGCCATGGAATTTTCCTCTTGTTGTGCACGGTCTCAGGCAGTTCGACAAGCCTTGAACGCCGCCAGTGTGACTGTCTGCAAACTGGAGGTGGCGTGAATGGATTGCCGTAATGCCGTTGTAGCCAAACACCGGACATCACCATAATAGAATTGTTCAATACCTTGCATTCATCCGGCAAATGCAGGCGGTCAGTCAGCAGGCCTGATTTCAAAGAATTTACCTGACCGGTGTCGCATTTTTTGCTCAATCAACTGGCGGCCGCACCTGACCTGCATCAGGTGCGGCAACCGGTATGAGTGGCGGCGATGCGCGCTCTATTTCTGAGCGCTCAAAACCTGAACCCGCGTGTATTCTCTCAAACCTTCCTGACCGAACTCGACACCAAATCCGGATTGTTTGACGCCGCCCATGGGCACGCCGGGATTGAGCACGGCGTGGCGGTTGACCCACATGGTGCCGGCGTCCATTTGCAAGGCCACCCGTTTGGCTTCCTCCAGATCATCACCCCAGGCCGAAGCGCCCAGCCCCACTTCGAGGCTGTTGGCCATTGCCAGAGCCTCTTCAACCGTCTTGTATTTGATTACCGGAAGCACGGGTCCAAATTGCTCTTCGGTGACGACGCGCATATCGTGGGTGGCGTCGGCAATGAGGGTCAATTCGTGAAAATAGCCGTCGCCCGGCATGGCATTGCCGCCGACCACCATGCGTGCCCCCTTGGTCTTGGCATCAGCGACGAGCTCCTTGACCTTGTTGAACTGCATTTCATTGGACAGGGGACCAAGAATATTGGCTTCATTCATGCCATCGCCCATTTTCACATCGGCCAGATAATCGGCAAAGAGCTGCACGGTGCGTTCATAGTCATCTTCATGGACATAGAGCCGCTTCAGGCACGAGCAGGTCTGGCCGGAATTGATGAAGGTGCCCCAGAACAGTCCTTCGATCTTGCCTTCCATATCGGTGCCCGGCAGAACGATGCCGGCATCATTTCCGCCAAGTTCGAGGGTGAGGCGTTTCAATGTGGGTCCGGCGCTGGACATGATCCTTCGACCCGTCGGGACGGAACCGGTAAAGACAATCTTGGCGATGTCTGGATGGGTGGACATGGCATCGCCCACTTCTGCGTCGCCGGTGACAACGTTCAACACGCCTGCAGGCAATATCTGGTTGAAAAGTTCGACCATTTTCAGCGTTGACAAAGGCGTATAGGGCGACGGCTTCATAACCACCGTACACCCGGCCCGCAGTGCCGGCATGATATGCCACACGGCGATCATCAACGGCCAGTTCCACGGCGTGATCGATGCGACGACACCAACCGGCCGGCGGTGTATTTCGACCAGCTCGGAATCGTTGTTGATAAGCGTTTCCACCTCCAGCTTGAGAGCCGCAGTGCTGCGGGTCCAGCCAATGCAGCCATCAAGTTCAAAGTTTGCCCCAAGGCCTGACTGGGTCTTGCCCTGTTCGCGGGTGATCAGCTTGCTGAGTTCTTCACGGTGAACTTCCAGCAGGTCGCCCAGTTTGCGAATGGCTTCAACACGTTCCTCATCGGCCGATGCCGACCAGGCCGGAAACGCCTCCTTCGCAGCTGCGACGGCCTTGTCCAGATCACCAACGGATGCCTGCGGGCATTTGGCCAGCAGCTTGCCGGTCGCCGGATTGATGACGTCGAAAGTTTCCTTTTTGGCAACGCCTTCGCCATTGATGGTCAATACAAATTCACCCATCATCATTTCCCCTTTTTGCATCAGTTCTCCGCCCATTGCCTGCATCCATGCTGGTCTGGTTGATCCCATGACCGGTGGCGCCGGATGGATCAGGCTCCATTGTGACCGTTCAGACCCGGTTTCGATCGGCACTTCAATGATGACGGGTCCGTCTTCCCTGAAGCCCTGGGTGATGGCCTGTTTCAAATCTTCCGGGTTGCTGACCCGCACACCCTTTGCGCCAAAGGCCTTCGCCAGTTCGACGAAATCGGGATTGACGAGATCTGCACCCAGGCGGCGCTCGTGGTAGTTCCAGTTCTGGTCGCGCCTGACATTGCCATAGGCGTTGTTGTTGAAAATAATCGTGACCAGATTGATGCCGTATTGTACGGCGGTCGCCAGTTCCTGCACCCCGAACATGAATCCGCCATCACCACAGACAGCCACAACCGGTTTGTCCGGATTGCCGACCTTGACCCCCAGGGCCGTATGAAAACCAAATCCCAGATTGTCCTGATAGCCGCAGGTTACATATTGCCGTGGCGCATAGACCGGGAACATGATGCGGGCGCTGAAACCGATCTGGCTGATTTCCTCTACAAAAAATCCGTCATCGGGCAATGCTTCGCGAATGGCCTTCAGATAATCATGCTGGGGCTGGATACGCTCCATCCTGGTGTGCGCAAGCGCCCGGTATTCTTCCAGTTCAGCGGCGCGCGGACCACGCGGGAAAATCCGTGTTTCAAGCTGCTTCGTCAGCGCGCTGACGCCCTCGGCTGCATCAGCCACAATGCCGACATCGGGTTTGAGGCGGACAAATTCCGTCGGGTCGATATCGATGCGGATGGTCTTCATGCCGGTGGGCTGCCACTGCCAGCGCATATGCGTCAGTTCCAGCCGCGAGCCGATCCCGATCAAACAGTCACATTTTGCAAAATAGCCGTGGGCTTCGGGAGACAGCAGGCTGAGCGGATGTTTGTTGCTGAGGATCCCCTTGCCGGATCGATGGGCCGTCACCGGCGCCTGCAGCATTTCTGCCAGTGCCTGAACCTCGGCGCTCGCTTCATTGGCGCCTGCGCCGACCAGGATCATCGGATGCCGCGCCTGGGCAATCATCTTTGCCGCTGCGATCAACTTGCCGGGATCGGGTTTCGGCGCCGGTTCAGCCTTTCTGTTGACCTCTTCCAGTTCCACCAGTGCGCTTTGCCCAAACACATCCCAGGGCGCTTCAATCGCCGTTGGACGGATGCGCTTGTTGGTCATTTGTCGAAAACCCTCAGCGACCATTTTCGGGGCTTCGCTGGCGTGATTGATGCGGTCTGCCCATCCGGTAAAACCGCGCATGGTGCCAAGCTGGTCGGGCAACTCGTGCAATTGCCCGCGACCCTGACCGATGAGATGGCTCATGATGTTGCCGGTGATCATCATGACCGGCGTGTTGGCGCCATAGGCCGTGCAAAGGGCAGCGCTGGCGTTGAGCATGCCGGGGCCGGGGACCACCGTAAACACACCCGTCTTGCCGGTCGACTTTGCGTAGCCATAGGCCATGTATCCCGCGCCCTGCTCGTGGCGTGTGGTGATGAACCGGACGCCGTCTTCGCGGGCAATGGCATCATTGAAGTCATACATATGGGCGCCGGGAATGCCGAATATCATATCCACACCATGGTGGCGCAGGGAACGCACAATCGCTTCCCCGGTCGTCATATGGCCGGACTTGGGCAGGCTTTCAGTCATGGGATAATCCGTTCTTGTTCGTAATTTTTGTTCCGGGTCAGGAATTTTGTTTTTTCTCTACTGCAGCGTTGCGCTTGAGAAACCAGAAGAAGGAAACGACTGACAAAATCAGCAGGGCAACGGCAACTGGCGATTGATACGCTTGCGTCAGGTCTCCATTGGTCAAAGCCAGTGACTGGGCGATGGATTTTTCAAATCGCGGTCCCAGAAAAAATGCGATGATGAAGATGACCAGGGAGTAGCCGAAGCTCGACAATAGATAGCCCAGCACCGCAAAAATCAGCATGATGGCCACGCCGAACAGGCCGCTGGTCGCCATGGCAACGCCGACGAAACACAGCAGAAGCGCTGAGGAAAAGATGATCGATTCTGGTGCTGAGACGACCTTTACCCACAGGCGCAGGCCAATCTGACCGACCCACAAATTGAGAAAATTGGCCATCAGCATGGCGCCGAAAAGGCCATAGACCAGGCGGCCCTGATTTTCGAACAGCAGGGGACCTGGTTGCATGCCATGGATCATGAAAGCGCTGACGATCAGTGCAGCACCGACGCTTCCAGGAATACCCAGCGTCAGCAGCGGAATGAGATTGGCGCCCATCACAGCCGAGTTGGCCGATTCTGAAGCAGCAATGCCATGAAGATTGCCCTTGCCAAAACTGGAAGGATCTTTCGAACTGGCCTTGGCAAAGGCGTAGGACATGAAGGCCGCTGCGGTCGATCCGATACCGGGAAGCGCGCCAAGGATCGTGCCGATCACCGCACCGCGCAACATGGTAAAGCGACATCCCCAGTACTCTGCCCAGGTCACACGATCATGATCAGGGTCGTCGGATTCGACAAATTCAATCGCCGGCCTGACCCGTCCAAAGGATTCCGACATGCGGTGCAGGATTTCCGAGATGGCAAGCACGCCGATGGCGACCGATGGCAGCGGCAACCCGTCAAAAAGATCCCAATAGCCGAAGATCAACCGTGGCGTGAAATTTTCCGGGTCGCTGCCGATACAGGCAACGAGCAAGCCCAGTACCGCAGCAATAAGTCCCTTTATCAGTGAACTTCCCATCAGTCCGGCAAGCACTGAAAAGGTGAATATCATCAAGGCGGCGATCTCGATCGGCCCCATCTTAAGCGCAAGCACGGCCAGTGGAGCGGATACGGTGATCAGCACAATATCGCTGAACGTATCGCCGGTGATGGACGAAAACAGCGCCATCTTTGTTGCCTTGAGAGGTTTGCCCTGCTTGGCAAGCGGATAGCCGTCCAGCGCGGTGGCGGCGGCGTCTGGCGTGCCGGGCGTGTTCATCAGGATGGCCGGAACGGCGCCGCCGACAAGTCCGCCCTTGTTGACACCGACAAGAAAGGAGATGGCGACAATCGGACTGAGCGCGAAGGTGAAGGGAATGGCGATTGCCATGGCCATGATGGGCCCAATTCCCGGTACAGCCCCGACAAATTGTCCAAGAACGACCCCGAAAAGGACGAACAGGAGATTGGTCAGGGAGAACGCGTCTGAAAAACCGGCCAGAATGATCGAAAGGTCAACCAATGGAATGCTCCGTCATGGCAAGGCCCTGCCAAGGACTTGGACAACCAAGAACCAGATAAGCGCCGGCATGGCCACGAATCCTGCGACAAGCCATATCGGGCGTCGTTCGCCGATCATCAACATGATTGCCAACGCCAGGGCCGGGCCGACATAGACGAAGCCAAACAACGACATGGCATAGATTCCGGCCGTCAGGATGAAAACATAGGCGGCCGTGATTGCGAAGCTGCGCATGGTTTGCGTGCTATGGAGCGTCGGCTTGAAAACCAGCAGGGCGCCACACAGCGCCAGAATGAGAGAGAGAGAATTGGGCATCATATCTGGCGAGATATTGCCATCCGTCACAGACTCGACGTAGTTGGGAATAATCAGGAAATACAGTGCAAGGCCGAGCGCCAAAAACAATGTACCCGACACCCTATCGGCAGTAAACCGCATGCTGTTTCTCCTTGATAGAGAGCGCCCCGCGCAAAGACACGGGGCGATTTGATTGCTATTGGGCGAAAAGAATCTTCGCATTGTCCAGACCGTCAAACATCATTTTGCGCGTTCCATCGGTTCCCATGTTCAAGGGTGATCCGTTGGTGGCATTCTTGACGATTTTCGCGACTGCGGGTGATTGCACTGCTGCATCGATGGCTGCGGCAATGGCTGCCACAGCTGCCGGGTCCGTTCCCTTCCTGGCTGCCAGGAAGAAGACAGGTTCGACATAGGCATTGACGCCGGACTCGATGAAGGTCTTCGCATCAGGTGCGTAGCTCAAACGAGACTGGTTTGCGCTGGCAATGACTTTCATGTCGCCTGATTCAAGATAGGGCAATTGTTCACCCGAACCAAAGCCTGCCAACACCTGTCCGCCGAGAATCAGTTTCATGACTTCCGCGCCGCCATCGGCCGTGACCAGATCAAATTTGGCGTCTGTCGTTTTCATGGTCTGCTTCATCATCAGTATCTGCGGTGGCGCCATGATGGCAACCGGCATGGTCGACTTTTCCTTGGCGTAGGCAACCATGCCCTCAAGATCGTCAAAGGGCGCGTCCTTGCTGGCAACCAGTGCCAATTCGGCTTTTGCCACTGTGCCCAGATAATCAAAGCTGTCCAGGTCGAATGGCAGTTGGTCACCGCGTTGCACCAGCTGCACCATTACGGGAATGCTCACACCCATGCCGATGGTCTTGCCATTGGCAGGCATTTGCGAGATGCCGGTAAACATGGCAACGCCACCAGCGCCCGGCTTGTTCTCGACAACGATGGTCCAGCCGGTTTGCTTTTCCATCTCATTGGCAAGGACACGGCCCATTGTGTCAGTCGATCCGCCCGCACCGAATCCGATCTGGATCTTCAGCGGGCCATCCGGCTTCCAGTCTGCGGCAAGAGATGGTGAGATCATGGCGATCATGGCTGTGGCAGCGAGCGCCAGTAATTTTGATTTGATAGGCATATTGTTTCCTCCAGAAGTTGTTATCAGATTTTCTTTGGGCAGTTGCAGTAGGCCCTCCACAGCAAGCCTTGCTGTGGAGCGCAGGTAATGCTGCTATTTATTTGTTCTTTTCGACTTCCAGTCTTTTGACAGCCCTGTCCCTGAGGCTGGAAACCTGTTGAAGCAGACCGTCGGGATTGACGAAGACATTTGGCTCGCCGGGCTTGCGCTCAGCCAGTTTCAGCCGGTCTTCTTCCAAGTTGTTGGAAAAACCGTGGGTGGTCAGATGAACCTGCACATTTTCTCCCTTGTCTTCGACAAGTGCGCGCACACGATCAACACTGTCAATGTAGGCTTCCACCTGAGGCGGGCCTTCGATGGCGTTGAGACCAAGGCCGCCTATGGTTATGGCGCGATAGGTGTCGCTGCCATCCTTGACATCAAAGAGGTAGGACGCTGTTCCCCAGGAATGGCCGGGCGTTGCAATCACTTCGATTTTCATGCCGCCCAATTCGATGACATCGCCATCTTCCAGAACCTTTTGCGGCTCGATCATGGGCCAGGGGCGACCACCCTGAGCGGCCGCTGAGGCTTCTGCCGCCTCATCCCATCCCGCCTGTGTCATGGCGAAGGTGGCATTGGGCAGCCATTTTTGAAGTTCCGCTGCCCCGCCAACGTGGTCGAAATGACCATGGGTGATCAAGACGTATTTTATGTCTGACAGATCAGTGCCGGTGCTCTTGATGTTGTCGACCAATTGCTGGGTAAATGGTCCGTAGACCGTATCGATCAAAACGCTGCCGTCATCCGTATGAATCAGCCAGGACGAAACCCAGCAAATCCCAACATAGTCGACATTGTCGAAAGGCTTCCAGGGCTCCACTTTCTGGGCGGATGGCGTGTTGAGCCATTTGCCAAGATCCGGCGGCATTTTCCCGCTTCTGCCAAATTCAATGAATTTGCCCATGATCGGTTTTGACGGGCAGCCTTCGAACAATTCGGCATAGGCCATTGTAGTCATCCCGGTGGTGGCAAAGCCCAAGGTGGCTGCTACGCAGGCGATTCTTGACAGATATTGAAACATCCTAACTCTCCTCCCAAGGCGCGCCCTCGTACGCATTATAGCTTTTTCAGACTTCAGGAACCAGTTTTCCCGGGTTCATGATGTTGTTGGGGTCCAGGGCCGTTTTGATGGCGCGCATGACAGCCAGTTGAGATGGCTCCTTGAGCATCGTCATCACGGCCAGTTTGCTTTGCCCAATTCCGTGCTCCGCGCTGAATGATCCGTTCAGCCTGCCAAGCAGATCAAATGCCGCTTCCTTTGCCGCCTCCAGAGGCAGAGTGTCCCACTCCCGGTTTGGGGCGGGTGCCAGGGCGTAATGAAGATTTCCATCGCCCAGGTGCCCCACCGTTATGGGTTGAAACCCCATCTCCGCCGAGGCCTGATCCATTTCGCCGACAAAATCGGCGACCCTGGACAGCGGCAGGGAGATATCAAGATGATAAGCCGGTCCATTCCCGGTGATCGCCTCCAGGATGGATTCGCGCATGCGCCAAAGGTCTGCGCGTTGTTTTTCCGACTGAAGCGATATGGCGTCCAGAACCAGTCCGGTTTCCATCAGTTCGCTCAGAAGCGTCATGACTTCATCGCCCAGTTGTGTGCTGCCATCCGGCAACTCCCTTGCGTCAATGGCCCGGCTTGATGCGACCTCGACCAGAATGCCGCATCCCGTGTGATCAGCCAGGGGGCGTTTTATGTCAGGAAACTGGGAACAAATGACGTCAATGGCGTGCTGCGGCATATACTCAAAAGCTTCAACGGCGCTGCCGGTATGGTCCTGCAAGCGGTTTAGAACTTCGGTCGCTGCCGAAAGGGAGGCGACGGATAAAAATGCGGTTACCCGATTGGCCGGTTGCCGAAACATTTTGAACACGGCCGCCGTTATGACGCCAAGTGTGCCCTCCGCACCGATGAGCAGATCCTTGATGTCGTAGCCTGTATTGTCTTTGCGCAAGCCGGTCAGGGCATTGATGACAGAACCGTCGGGCATGACGGCCTCGATGCCCAGACAAAGCTCGCGTGTATTGCCGTAGCGCACCACATTCGACCCGCCGGCATTTGTTGAAAGGTTGCCGCCGACAGTGCAGGTGCCCTTTGCGCCAAACATCAATGGAAAAATCAGACCGTGTTCCAGCGCTTCCAGTTGCAGGGTTTCCAGAACCATGCCCGCTTCCACAACAATTGTGCGCCCGGCCGGGTCGAAATTTCTCAGGGCATTCATCCGTGTCAGGGACAGCACGACTGAACGCTTGCCGTCAATCGGCACGCCGCCGCCACACAGGCCCGTGCCACCGCCCTGCGGAACCACAGCGATACGATTGGCATTGCAATATTGCACGATTTGAGAGACCTGGCTGGTTGAATTCGGCCGCACGACCGCCAGTGCTTCCGAGGAAAATTGTCCTGTCCAGTCGGTCAGGTAACCAGCCATATCGTGGGTTTCATGCAGCACATTGGCCGAGCCGACAATGGCACGAAAATGATCCCGTGCATCATCTGCGATCGTTTTCCTGATCAACTCCACCTGGCTCAAATATTCTCTCCCTTCAGATGAGGCATGTCATCGTGCTCCCCAATCCGATAAACTAACATGTTACATGTAAGAATGAATTGTCAAGTCTCAGGTCCGATGTTATCCAGTGGGTATGGACAGGACTCTCAAGAAAATCGAACCAGCCATTTCGCTGACCGAGGAAACGGCAGATCGCCTCCGCGACGCCATTATCTGGGGCGAGTTGCCTCTGGGGTGCAAGCTGTCGGAGCAACGTCTTGCCGACATGCTTGGCGTCAGTCGCTCACCCGTCAGGGACGCTCTGGCAGCGCTGCAATCGGAAGGGCTGGTCAAAGTCTCCCCCAAACGCGGAACCTTTGTCTTTACACCTGATCTCAAGGTAGTGGATGACCTGTGCGAACACCGGTGCATCCTTGAGACAGCGTCGCTGCGCAAGGCAATCTTATCAAGTGGGGACGTGCTTTTGCAGGGACTGGGCATGGCCGTTGCCACCATGGAAAAGGCCGTTGCACAAATAGATCGGCCAGGGTTCACCAAGGGCGATATTGAATTTCACAACACGATCATCATATGTGGCGGCAATCGCTCCATTGCGGCAACCTACCGCCGCACGATCAGCCCACTGATGGCATTGCGGACGCATCTTTTTGTGAGCATGAACGATGCGCTGGATCGATCCATGGACGAACATCTGGAATTGATCGAAGCGTGCAGGCGTGGGCAGGCCGATGAAGCCGCAGCCCTTGTCGAGAATCATATCTATCATTTGTCCGAGGCCTATCGCGCTGCTCTGGCAAAAGAGGCGATGAAGAAGGCCCCATAGGGTTACTTTGACAAACTGATGCAAACCGGCTGACAATCGCGCCATTCAGTCTCGAAAATAACAGCTGAGAACAAAAGTGCTGGTCAACCAAATTTACATGCGCCGATACCTTGAATGGAGGCTAGTGCTCTGTATAGTATGGAGCTTTCCAATGAATTGGTCGACGACTAGAATCCTGGGGCGATGGTATGAATATTGGTTATCCGGCGAAAGAGATGAAGCAGGCAACAATTGGCGCCATGCGTGTGGGTTTGTTGTGCTGTAGCGCGCTCACACTCTCTTTGACTGCTGTTGAAGCCCAAGAAATTGTGGAGCCAGGTTTTGGAGGCGCTTTTTGGGGCTTTCATCTCAATCATATCCTCAGTCAGGATCTTGATGGGGCGTGTGTTGCCGTTTCAGGTACGTGTCCCGATGGTTCGGCCTCCTTCAGCTCCAGCGAAAAAGGCTGGGGAGGCGGTGTTCTCGCCGGATACAATTGGGAGCACGGCCCAATGGTCCTGGGCCTGGAAAGCGACATTTCATTTGGCAATCTGAACGACGACCTGTTTTTCAATAGCAAAAACAGCGGCACGGTGAGCAGTGACAGCACGTGGTCGGCTGGTTTGCGCGCCAAAGCGGGCGTCGTTCCTGTGCCCGATCTGTGGGTTTACGGGATTGGCGGCATCGCGGTATCTTACTTTGAAGATCAGCTCGAAAGCCGGCCGGATGTCGGTGCTACGACGCTGAATTCACTGAATGAAATTTACACGGGATATTCTGTTGGTGCAGGTGTTGAACTTCAGACTGAGTTGAATTTTCGGATTAGTTTTGACTATTTGTACACGGACTTTGCATCGCAAACGGTGACGCAAAACGGCTTGACCACGCGGTTCGATCATGACCGGCAGGAGCTCCGGGTCGGGCTGAAATTTCCGCTCAATTGAGAAAGAGCAGGGCTAGGGCATCTGAAAAAGCCAAATATCGCCCATGCTTGCTTGCAACAAAAATTTCCCATGAAGGAACCCCAACATGGGATTTCTAGATGGTTTTGCGGCCAAAACACGCAGCTTTGAACTTCGTCCGATGCGTAAGGCTGACATCACCATAGCGTTTGGTCAGTGGCTCTCTGATCCTGAAGTGGCGCAAGCCCTCAACACCAGACCGCAGGTCTTCGATCAGGCGGAGTTGGCGAGATATATCGAGAATTTCAACCACTCGGACAGAGCCATCCTTGGGCTGTTTGAGCGACATACCGCAAGCCATATGGGCCTATTTACCGCCGTTCTTTCTGACAACAAACGTCATGTTCTGATCAACATGCTGATCGCAAAGGGGGCCCGGCATGGCTCCAAGCTGATGGAAATGCCGTTGATTTGGCTAAAGGTCTTTGACACCCTGTTTTATGATCGGGACCTGCAGTCTGCCGTTGCCTCCGTCCGGTCGGACAATCGGCCTATGTTGACCTATCTGCATTGGTCCGGTTGGCAATTGGCCGGAAACAATCTTGCCACGCAACGGGCTGCAAAAGACAAACCGACCATATTGCGTTTCAGGATTACAAAAGATCAATATTCGAAACGATGGCAGGATTCACCCTTGCGGAAGGTCGACGCAGATCACAAACTGTGACGTTTCCATCTCCTGTTCATTGCGGCAGTACCGGAATCAGGTGGTTTGGACCAGCGAAGAAAATCCTGCAGCAGGGTAAAACAATCATTGTGACGGGCGTCGCATCAGGCATCGCCTTTTGCTCCATGACCCAGTATGGACGGTTTGTGTCCATGCTGAAACTTGACCTGTCGGACTATCGTATCGTGCAGGACACGCATTTCAGCCTCGGTGGTGCAAGTGGTGGAACCGGCAAGGCCGGCGAAGCAGACCCAATCGAAACCCATGTCCATCTTGAAACGTCCGTATCCGACGAGACAGCGCAGGAGATGCTCGACGTCTGCGAGCAGACCTGCTTTCGGCATGCCTTCTGCTGGACCGATCTCAAGACCAGATTGAAAATGTCAGAGTATGAGCAGATTGTCGCATGGCCCGCATCGGGCGGGTGATCGCTAGATATTGGAACTGCGGATCGCGCCGATCACCGCCTCTGTCACCTCTTTGGTCTTTGCTGTTCCGCCAACATCCGGCGTTGTGATGCCCTTCGCGCAAACGTGCTCCACAGCACGCATCAAACGCGCTGCGGCATCCGCTTCGCCCAGATGCTCAAGCATTTGGGCTGCGGTCCAGAGGGCTGCAACCGGATTTGCGATGCCCTTGCCGGTGATGTCAAAAGCCGATCCATGTATCGGCTCGAACATCGAGGGAAAAAGTCCCTCGGGATTGATATTGGCGGTGGGCGCCACGCCAAGGGACCCGGCCAGTGCGCCCGCGAGATCGGACAGGATGTCCGCATGCAGGTTGGTGGCAACGATTGTATCAAGGCTTTGTGGATTCAGTGTCATGCGGACGGTCATCGCATCGACCAACATCTTGTCCCATGTCACATCCGGGAAATCCTCTGCGACTTCGGCGGCGATCTCGTCCCACAGAACCATGCCATGCCGCTGCGCGTTGGATTTTGTTACCACGGTCAGAAATTTGCGCGGGCGCGATTGCGCCATCCTGAAGGCATAACGCATGATCCGCTCAACACCGACCCGCGTGAAAATCGATACTTCCGTTGCCACCTCCTGCGGGTGACCGCGATGGGCCCGCCCGCCGATGCCGGAATATTCGCCTTCCGAGTTCTCGCGAATGATCACCCAGTCGAGGTCGCCCGGACCGACATTGGCCAAAGGCGTCTTGATGCCGGGCATGATTTTGGTCGGGCGGACATTGGCATATTGGTCAAGGCCCTGGCAGATCGGCAGGCGAAGGCCCCACAGCGTGATGTGATCGGGCACGTCCGGAGCGCCGACCGCGCCGAAAAAGATCGCATCAAAGGGTTTGAGCTGCTCGAGACCATTGGCCGGCATCATCTCCCCATGCTTCTTGTAAAACTGTGAACCCCAGTCAAACGTTTGAACATCCAGAGCAAAGCCACCATCGCGCAGCGCGGCAGCCTGCAGAACCTGCAGCCCGGCTTCGATCACCTCCGGACCAATGCCGTCCGCTGGAATGGCTGCAATCGTGTAGGTCTTCATTGGTGGCGATCTCCCGGAATGAATTATGCAGGTTGTACATGTGCGTTGGCGCTGCCGCCTGCCAATGACTTCTATCAAGTCGTCTGTTCTATACAAAGATATCACACCGGCATCATCGGGCGGAATAGGAGTAGCCCCTTGAAAAGCCTCCAAGGCAGATAGCTGCGTGACACCGGGCACTACCCGAATGCACTTGAAATGCTTCACATCACGCTGATAGTTTGCCAGGTGTTTTGCACCATCCCCATTTGAACCATCCCCATTTGAACCAAGAAAGCTGATTGATGAAAAAGCCGGCCACCATCAAAGCGCTGGAAGAACTGGGTCGTGTTCGCCTGTCAAAATCCTTTTTCATGCGCGACATGCTCTATTCCGAGATTGCCAATTTTTACGGCCTTCCCAACATGCCCGACGATCCTGACCTTGCGATCCACACGGCAAGCCAGCTCTGCGAGACCTTTCTGGAGCCGCTGCAGGACCGGTTTGGGCGCATCAGCATCCGATCGGCCTATCGCTCACCCTCCGTCAACCAGTTCGGCAATGACAACAATCTGTCCTGCGCCAGCAATGAGAAAAACCACGCCGCTCATATCTTTGACTATCGCGATGCGGATGGTTGTTGCGGTGCGACAGCGTCCATCGTGGTCAACAGTTTCATCGACTATTACGAAAAAACTCACCATTGGCAGGCGATGGCCTGGTGGATCCACGATCATCTGCCGCCGACCGATCTCTACTTCTTCCCCAAACTCGCCGCTTTCAACATCTCATGGCATGAGAAACCCACCCGCACCATCAAGAGCTACGTAAAGCCGATGGGAACATTGACCAAACCGGGAATGAGCAATTTTGAAGGAACGCATGAAGAGGAATATGCAGATTTCCTTGCGACGCTTTCAGGCTGATTTAGACAGTGATGGCGCATGAATTGAACATGTTACGGGGCGCCCGGATCACTCAAAAAATTGCGCACCGTTGCAATCGGCAGGAACATCCGCAGCGGATTTGATGCCAGGGGCTGGAAACCATAACCCGCATAGAGCTTTATCCGGCGCGCAACCAGCTCAGGTTTTCCATCGTCAAGGACATCAAGCACCACCACAGCGATCCCGACCTGCTGCGCAGCCCGGGTGATCCGCAAGAGCGCATCAACCAGAAGATCGCCGCCATAGCCCTGACCTGCGTAACGGTGATCCACACCAATCATGGAGAGAAATGCGGCCGGAATGGACCCATGCGCAGGCCGGTTGCGGGCATATCGTTGTGGCAGGTCCTGATAGTCGATGGCATGGGCATTGATGGCGTGAAAGCCGATGACTGAGCCGTCAGGTGCGCTCATTACATGGATTCGCACATTATCGGCATTCGCCAGCTTTTTTGCCGTTTTGCTGAAATAATTGTCGACCTGTTCGACGCCGCAGGAAAAGGCCGTTCGATCATGCCTGTCCGGATCGAGCGGTTCTATGATGAATTTTTTCGTCGCGTCGCTGCTCACTTCGACGAGATGCGCGAATGATGGCGGGCAAATGCGTCGCGCAGTTTCTCCGTTGCTTGCGGTGGTGTGTCGAGCGCATCGAAGAATGCGCCATGATCAACCGGTTGCAGGATGGTGCGTTCATGTGCGGCAATTGTTTCAAGCGCTGACGTATAGGCAGCATTCATTGTGAAGACGCTATCGTCAACGCCGCTGATCGCTGCCGCGCGCCGGATCGTCTGCTTGATATGCGGTTTGGTGCGGAAGTTCATCCGCACGCTTGCCAGTTCATCAATGTCTTTTGTGGTGTCGTTAAATCTGCGCATGGCATTGTCCTCAAGCACTTCTCACAATCTGACGCAATGTACGTCTTTATGACGTACATTTCAATGTTTGCGAGCGATTATCAGGAAATGCGGTCTCGAACTGCTTCAGCGCTCTCCCACCTGTCAGGTTTCGAGATGTGATGCTGGCGTGGATTCCATCACCGTTTCGCCTATTTCGCGTCATTCAATACAAACATCATCAGGCATGGCTCGGTTCCACGGTTGGACCAGGCGTGATTTGTGCCCTGCTGGATGACAACATCACCGGCTTTGACCAGCACGTCTTCTTCGTCCATCATCATGTACATCTCACCGCTCAGGACGATGGAATAGTCGATGCTGTCGGTGCGATGCATGTAGGGATGACGGCCATTCTCCACCACATTGGCGCCGGCGCCCATGGCGGCGAAAGCCGCCTTGCCGTCGATATTTGCAATCACTTCAGGATCTTCCGGGTTGAACTGAACGATGCGGAACACCGAGCCGTTTTTCGGTGGATGCAGGATCAACGGGCCGGCCACGGGATCGTCATGGCGCTCCATTTGCGCCGGTGATTGATCGATTTGCCACAGATTTGTCAGCGTGATGCCCGGCCGTGTCGGTCGTTGCAATATGCAATCGGCAATGTCGTCGCGAATGACCTTTGCGACGCCGTTTTCATCGTGACCGGTGACAAGCCGCCTGAACTTTTTTGCTTCGAAAGACATGTTCGGTTTCCTCTCTCATGGGGTTGCGGTTTTCAGGTCGGGTGCCGGCCTTGACAGGAACCAGACTGCGGCAAATGCGGCGATCCCGATGGCATCACTGATCAGCCCCTGATGCAGCAGCGCAATGCCTGCCGCGCCGGTGACAAGGCGCGGAAGGAGCGCAAGATCATTGCGCATGAAACCGATGACAAAGGAGGCGAGGCAGTAGACGCCAATCGCGCCACTGGCGATTGCCAGGATGATGCTTGGAGCACTGCCCTGCATCAGGAGGGCAGGGCCATAGAAAAACATGAAGGGCAGAATATAACAGGTGATGCCATAGGTGAAAGCCGTCCAGCCAACCTTGTTGATATCGGCCTTGGCAATGCCGGCCGCCACATAGGAGGCCAAGGCCACGGGCGGGGTAATCGTCGACACGCAGCCATAGAAGAACACGAACATATGCGCCGTCAGAAGTGGCACGCCCATTTTGGCGAGCGCCGGCGCGACAACCGTTGCAAGGATCAGATAGGCCGCCGTCGTTGGCAGGCCCATGCCCAGAATGATCGCTGTCAGCATGGTAAAGAGCAGCGCAAAAAAGGTGATGCCGCCGGATGCTGCAATGATCAGCCCGGAAATTTTGGATCCAAGGCCGGTCACGCCGAGTGTCCCGGCAATGATGCCGGCGGCCGCGCAGGCAATGGCAATCGGGACAACCGCCTTGGTGCCTTCGGTAATGGCCCTTGCGGCTTTCTTCGCCATTTCCAGATTGATCCGCCGGGTCCAGATGACGTGGCAGACAAGCAGCACGATGATCGAATAATAGGACGCCTTGAAGGGTGAGAAGCCGTTGAGCATCATGGCAATCAAGGTGGCGAAAGGGATGATGAACTGTCCGCCCTTGAGCAGGATCATCCAGATGGATTCATCGTCGTCGTCAGGCTGGACAAGCGGCACGATCCGGCTTTTACCTGCCTGCAGATGCACAACAAAAAACAGTGACGCAAAAAACAGCAAGGCCGGTATGAGGGCAACCTGCATCACGTTTGAATAGGGAACGCCGACGATCTCGGCCATGATGAATGCGGCAGCGCCCATGACGGGCGGCATCATCTGCCCGCCGGTGGATACCACCGCTTCAATCGCGCCTGCCTGGTGTGGTGCGTAGCCTTCCTTTTTCATCATCGGAATTGTCAGTGTGCCGGTCACGGCGACATTGCCGGCGGCAGAGCCGGAAATCATGCCGAGCAGGGTGCTGAAGATCACCGCCGTCTTTGCCCCGGCGGCACGCATGCCCCTGGTCAGACGGTTCGCCAGCTTGAAGAAGAAGTCGCCCGCGCCGAATTCGCTCAGGAAGGCGCCATAGATTGAAAACAGCACGATGTAGGTTGCCGACACGCCGAGCGGAATGCCGAAGACGCCCTGTGATGTCGTGGTCAAAAGCTCCGAGATCCGTGTCACCGAATAGCCGCGTGAACCCAGCACACCCGGCAGATATTCGGAGAAAAACGGATAGGTGAAGAAGAACAGGCAAATGAGCGCCAGGATCACACCAACCCCGCGGCGGGCACCTTCCAGCACAAGCACAATCAGCAGCAGGCCGATCCATGCATCCAGCGGACCGGTATCGCCACCGCTCATGGCTATGTCTTTCCAGCGGCTGAGAATATACAGGCAGCTGCCCAGCGATGCGGCGATCAGAACCCCGCCGATGATGCGATCCAGCAGCGTGCCGGCTATGCGCCGGAAGCTGGCCCGCGTCAGAAACAGGATGACAAGCATCGCCAGAAGATGGGTGATGCGGATGTCGCGGGTCGACAGAACCAGGATGCCACCCACATTCAGCAGATGAAAAAGGCCCAATGCGAAGGCAATCGCGTTGACCGCATAGCCGATCAGCTTGTCCGTTGTATTTTGCATGGTGTCTTTCCAGGCGCAGGAAGCAGGCTTCCTGCGCCGAATATTGGAGAGAAGTTTTCAACTATTCCTTGAAAAATTTCTCGGCACCGGGATGCAGAGGGATCTTCAGCGTAAGGGACGCGGCCGGATCAATCTGTTTTGCAAGTGCGTTTTCAGCGCGGAACTCATCCATATGGCCATAGATGGCCTTGGTGATCTCATAGGCCAGTTCATCGCTCATGCCCGCATCAACGATCAGCATGTTGTTGACACCAAGAACGGTGCCATCGTTATCCGTGCCGTAGACGTCCTTTGGCACGATAACCCCGTTGTAATTGGGATATTTTTGCAGCGCAGTTTCGATCTGTTTGTCGCTCAGCGGAATGAATTTCAACTTCTTGTTGGCCTGTGCCTGCATAACCGCACCGGCGGGATAACCGCTGAGCGCAAAGGCTGCATCCACGTTGCCATCGGCAAGCTGACTAAAACCGTCGCCATAGGACAGGAAGCTCGGCGTAATATCATCCATCGACAGCCCTGCAAGCCCCAATACCTGGCCGAGGAAGGGAATGGTTCCTCCGCCCGCCGGACCAACAGCAACACGCTTGCCTTTCAGGTCCGCAATTGAATTGATGGACGAACCGTCAAGGGTCATCATGTGCAGAATGCTGTAATGAAGCGGCCCGATCGCCCGCAGGTTCATCGCACCGGCCTTCTTGTAGGGACCAACGCCCTTGTTGGCCAGTACGGAAAGATTGTTGTTGGTGATGGCGATGTCGACTTCGCCGGAGTTTACCAGACGCGGGTTTTCCACCGAGCCGCCTGTCACGATTGGCACCATGGTCGTGTCTTTTGCGTGTTTGCTGACAAGCGAGGAGATCGCCTGGCCAACCGGATAGAATGCACCCCCCTGGCTGGCCGTTCCTATGCGCAACTCGGCAGCAGTGGCCAGGCCAGTACCCATGACAAGCGATGCGCCCAAGGCGGCCAATGCGGCCATCGATTTGAATTTCATGTTGTGATCCTCCCGAATTGAATTTTTACCGATCTTCAAAGACCGCCATGTTAAGCTAGCACAAAGTAGGAAGCATGCCAATAAAATCGATATTTTAAGATCATTGACCAAAATACCGTTTATATTAGCACCATCAAGCGTTTTGTTGATTATGCGCTGCAACTGACAGCGCAATCTATCCCTGTTTGGCCATCAGTGTGCCACTAAAGACGATCGGATCGTTTTCAAAGTCAGAATTATTTCGGGAGTTGGCTGGCCGCGCCGCGTCAATGGGCAGGATTTGCGAATAGAACAGCGTCTGATTGACATCTTCGCGCATCCTGTTTTTAGACCGCAGTCAGGATTGTCTGGTGATACCCTGTGTTCATTCATTCGAACCTTTTGGTCGTCCCTTTGTGTCGCCCCTTTGTGTCGCCAGGAATCGTGTTCCGGGTCCGCATCCGATCATATCGGGCTTGACGATCATTCTCGTAATGCTGTTCATGCCCAAGGGTGATGAATCTGATATTTTGCCGAATCAGGGATCCGGCTGGCCCTATGCTGGCACATCCGGGGCGACGAACCGATCAAACAAAAGGAAAAGCAATGACCGACGCACAATTGTTTATCGGCGGGCAGCACGTCAAGCTGGATGAGGCCAGAACCTGCACGCGCCTGGATCCCGTCACCGGAGACGTAGCGACACGGTTTGCCGCCGCCACGACCAGGGATGCCGAGGCTGCGGTCAATGCGGCGAGGGAGGCCTTTCCTGCCTGGTCAGCTTCAACGCCTGCGCACCGGCGCGAGGTTCTGTCGAAAGCCGCCGACATCCTGTCAGCGCGTGCTGGTGACTTCATAAATGCCATGCAGAGTGAGATTGGCAGCACGGCGGGCTGGGCCGGTTTCAACGTGATGTTGGCCGCGCAGATGTTGCGCGAAGCTGCCGCCATGACCACGCAGGTCAAGGGCGAGATCATTCCATCAAACAAGCCGGGCTCCCTGTCGATGGCCGTGCGCAAGCCTGCAGGTGTTTGCCTGGCCATGGCGCCGTGGAATGCACCGGTCATTCTGGGTGTGCGCGCCGTCGCCATGCCGCTGGCGGTGGGCAATACCGTGGTGCTGAAGTCATCCGAGACCTGCCCGATGACCCATCTTCTGATTGCCGAATGCCTGCATGAGGCCGGCTGCGCTGACGGGGTGATCAACGTCATCTCAAATGCGCCCGAGGACGCGCCAGAGCTGGTGCGGACGATGATAGAGCACCCGGCCGTGCGGCGCGTCAATTTCACCGGATCGACAAATGTCGGGCGCGAAATCGCCAAGGTCGCAGCTGAAAATCTCAAGCCGGTGCTGCTCGAGCTCGGCGGCAAGGCGCCTTTGGTGGTGCTGGAAGATGCGGATATGGATGGTGCTGTCAATGCGGCTGTCTTCGGTTGCTTCATGAACCAGGGGCAGATCTGCATGTCAACCGAGCGGGTTCTGGTGGCCAGCGCCATCGCCGACGAATTCACCCGGAAATTTGTCGCCCGCGCAGCAGCGCTGGTTGCAGCAGACCCGCGCGAGAACGGACCGCTGGGGTCCCTGGTCGGCATGGCATCGACACAACGGCTCAATGGCCTGGTCAAGGACGCGCTCGACAAGGGCGCCAATTTATTGACCGGCGGGACAAGCGAAAGCGTCATCTATCAGCCCACCGTCCTGGTTGACGTGACCGAAGACATGCGGATTTTCAGCGAGGAATCCTTCGGTCCGGTCAAGGCGATTTATCGCTTCGACACCGAGGAAGAGGCCTTGCGCATGGCCAATGATACCCAATACGGCCTTTCGGCTGCCGTGTTCAGCAGGGATGTGAGTCGCGCGCAGGCCTTTGCGGACAAGATTGAAAGCGGCATCTGCCACATCAATGGTCCTACCGTGCATGATGAGGCACATATGCCATTTGGTGGCGTCAAAAACAGCGGCCACGGTCGCTTTGGCGGCACGGCGGCGATTTATGAATTTACCGAATTGCGCTGGATCACCATTGAGGATCCGGCCCAGCATTACCCGATTTGACGGCCGATCAGGAGACTCATTTGACCGAGGAAAACAACACCATCACGGCCGGCGGGGCCATTTTCACCAAGCTCAAGGCGCTGGGTGTCGACTATGTCTTTGTCAATTCCGGAACCGATTTTCCGCCGATTGTCGAGGGCCTGGTCGAAGCGTCGCACAAGAATATCGATTTGCCGACGCCCATCATCATTCCGCACGAACACGCGGCAATGGGCATGGCGATGGGGTACTACGAAATGTCAGGGCGTTGTCAGGCGGTCATGCTGCACACCAATGTCGGCCTGTCCAACGGGGCAACGGGCGCCATCAACGCGGCTTGCGAACATGTGCCCATCCTGATGATGTCCGGTCGCACCCCGGTCACCGAAGAAACCCGGTTTGGCGCGCGGACCGTTCCCATTGGCTGGGGGCAGGAAATGCGCGACCAGACGGCTCTGGTTCGCGAAGCCAGCAAGTGGGACTATGAGCTGCGGTTCCCCGAACAGATTTCCGGCGCGCTTGACCGGGCTTTTGCGATCGCCAATTCGACGCCCAAGGGCCCGGTCTATCTGTCGTTGCCGCGCGAGACATTGTGCGAGGAAATTCCGCGTGCCGGCACCAGCGATGCGACGAGCATGCAGCCAGCGAAAATAGGCATGCTGGACGTCGATATTGACGCTGCAGCAGCCATGCTGGCCAAGGCGAAGCGCCCGCTGGTGATCGCCCAGCGCGGAGCCGGTGACGCGGAAAGTTATGCGCAGTTTGGCCAATGGGCTGATGAATGGGGCATACCGGTTTGCTCCTGGTGGGCGACGCATCTGGCGATCGATACGGATCATCCCTGCCACGTCGGTGAAAATCCCAGCCCCTGGCTGGAAGCGGCCGATGTGGTGCTGGTGCTGGACAGTCTCGCACCCTGGTGGCCCGACAAGCACAAATTGCCCGATGACGCCCGGGTCATCAACATGGGTCCCGATCCATTGTTCAGCCGCTATCCAATCCGCAACTTCCGCTCAAACCTGTCCATCGCCGGTGAAAACGCCGACACGATTCCGGCGCTGATCAAGGCGATGAGGCGCATAGGCGGTGATGCGGATGTGATTGCAGCGCGCCGCGCCCATGTGGCTGAGAAGGCGCAGGCAACACGTGACAGGCTGGCTCTGGAGGCGCAGGCATCAACGGCCAAGGGCATCACCAAACAATGGGTCAGCGCCTGTCTGGGTGCGGCGCTGCGGGGTAAAAAATCCACCGTCTATTCCGAACTCGGGGTGAAACTGGGTTCTGTGGAGCGCAAGGGGCATAACGCCTGGTTCCAGGAACCACATTCGGGTGGGCTGGGATGGAGCTTTCCGGCCGCAATGGGTGGGCAATTGGCTGACCGGGACCGTGTGATCGTGGCGACAATGGGGGACGGGTCCTACATATTTTCCAATCCCACCGCCTGTCACCAGATCGCGGAAGCTCTGGGTCTGCCGGTTCTGATCATTGTCCTGAACAACCACGAATGGGGTGCGGTGCGTCAATCGGTTGTGGGCTCCTATCCGAATGGCTATGCGGCGCAGTCCAATGAGGTGCCGCTGACCTCGCTCGAACCATCGCCGGATTTCGTGCATGTGGCGAAGGCCAGCCGTGCGTGGACCCGCAAGGTGGACAGGCCGGAGGATGTGCCGGGTGCCATCGAAGCGGCGCTGGCAGCCATTTCAGACCGCAAACAACACGCGTTTCTGGAAATCACGATCCTGAAGGACTGAGCATTTGGCCGCGCTGACCTCGAAATATCCGAACCTGTCTGATGTGTTTGCTTCGAACTTGCGGATGATCCGCTTTATACGCCCTGTTAGGCGCTAATACCCTTTGTGCCCGGCACATGGATGCCGGGCCAATTGTCAAAAGAACATCCACAGGCCAGCCCCGACCAACAGGGCCCCGACGATTTTTGACAGTTTCTCGCTGCCCGGCAGGATTTTTTCGGCCAGAACATAGATGGTGATCGCGATGATCCAGGCCGGGTTCATGACGCCGACGACGAACAGCAGTCCCATCAAGGCCCAGCAACAGCCCACACAGAACAGGCCGTGACGCCAACCCATGGTGAGCGCCCCCCAGGCGCCTTCGCGCCACTCGGTCATCAAAAAGGCAATAGGCGTGCGGCATTGATGCAGGCAGGCCTGTTTCAGGGTGCTGAACTGATAGAGGCCGGCGACCACGAGAATGCCGGCGGCCAGCGGCCCCGTGGCCTTCATCATCATGGGTGACATATAGGCAAGGTTTGTCAGTCCTGCCTGCAGCACAGTTGCGGCCAAGCTGAAGCCCGACCAGGCCATGACATAGCCGCCGGAGAACATGAACACCGGCAACCAGCCAGCGCCCTGCAGTCGGTCGGCTGCCTGCATGCGGGCATAGGCGTGAATCATGGGAGCGGCTGTCGGCAGCATCATCGCCGCCATCATGATGGCCCACATGAGGAAGAGGCCGGTAAACTGCATGGGCGCGAACATCTGCGGTGACATCATCATTGCCGCCATGCCCGGTATGGCCGACATGTCGCCGATCATGATGACCAGGTAAATCCACGATGCCAAAGCCACGGCAACCGGAGCGCCCATCAGCAGGGCGAGACGCGCGGGGGTCAAAGATGCCCCCACGCCGCGATTTGTGTCTGCGCCCATCGTTACTGCTCGCTCTGATAGGCAAATTCAGAAAATATGCCGGTCTTGTCGGTCAGGTCCCAGGCCATTCCATGATCGGTATAGGCCAGTCTGGAGGATTTGGCCGCTGTGGCGACAAATCCGGGGGCAATACACAGGGGATGGCCCTCAATTGTCACCGGCCCGCCACCCTGTCCGGCAATCTGGTCGATTTCGACATCGGCAATGCCGGGGATCTTCAATGCGTGTTTGCCACCGTGAACCGAAAAATCAATCGGCACGGAGCGCACACCGACAATTGCGCCGATATGGGTGGCCAGCCGTGCCGGATGGCCACCGCCCTGGCCACCGAAGATTTTCATCAGGCTGGCATTCTGCGCCTCATCGGCGCGTTCGTCGACATAGACGGCCACGTTCCACTGGGTTGTGGCCATATTGCCCGGAGAATGAACGGCCAGCGCGACATTGAGACCGGAGAGCGACACGTCCTCGTCCTTGCCCTCTTCAATGTGCCAGCCGACCAGAGCCGTGCATTCCTCGTTGGTCGGAGGGCTGAGGAAAAGACAGGGGCAGGCGGTATCGCAATTGCAACTTTCGAAATAGGTTCCCTTGAGTGACCAGGTCATTGAATTTCTCCTTGGTGGTTGTTGATTGCAAAAACCTAGGCGTCCTTCGGCGCCATTGCTTGAAGGCGGCATTGAGATTAGGTTGGGATTTCATCGTTTTTCGATCAATGGCGGGTCTATTTGTCCATGATTTACAAGTTCGGCGCCTACGATCTTGATCCCGAGATGTTTGAACTTCGCCGGAATGGCAGAGCCGTTCCCATCGAACCCCAGGTCTTCAATGTTCTGTTGCACCTGATCGAAAAGCGAGAGCAGATTGTGTCGCGGGACGCGTTGATTGATGCCGTATGGCAGGGACGGGTCGTTTCGGATACCACGCTCAGCAGCCGAATATTTGCGCTGCGCAAGGCTGTCGGTGACACCGGTGAGGCGCAAAACGTGATCCGCACCGTGCCGCGGCGCGGCTTCCGCTTTGTCGCCGAGGTGCGCTGTGATGGTGACGAGGCTGCGTCCCGGGAGGCAGATGGAGATATGGTGGATGCAGCAGCAGCGCGTCAGGAGATCATGGCCGCAGAGCCAAGGCCAGCCGCTGCCGCGTCGTCAGGTCCGGCCACCTTCATGCCGACCCTCGTCGTCCTGCCCTTCAGGATCGCCAGCGAGGGCCTGGATGAATATTTTTGTGACGGTCTGACCGAAGACGTCATCGCCAATCTGACGCATTTCAGGGAGTTGCGGGTCATTGCCAGCGCCTCGTCCTTTCACTTCAGGCAAAGGGACGTGCCCCTGGCTGAAATCGCTGCAAAGCTGGGCGCTGGCTATATTGTTGATGGCAGTGTGCTGAGAGCCGGCGACCGGTTGCGCGTTGCCGTCCAACTGATCGAAGCGGCTTCCGGCGTCTCCCTGTGGGCGGATCGCTATGATCGCCAACTGGAGGATATTTTCGCCGTTCAGGACGCCATCACGCACATGATCGTCGCTTCCCTCGGGGTGCGCATGCAGGATACCGCGCTGACGCGGGCCTTGCTCAAAAGCCCCTCCGAAATGGATGCCTATGATTGTCTGCTGCGGGCCCGGCGCTATACGGCCACCCTGGACGAGAAAATGCATGAAGAGGCGCGCGAACTTCTTGAACGGGCGATCCGGCTGGATCCCAATTATGCCGAAGCCCATGCGCTTTTGGCCAATGTCTATCTGGCCGAATACCGTTTCGAGGCAAATCCGCGCCCGGACCCGATCGAGCGGGCTTTGGCTATGGCCCTCAAGGCCACCCAGTTGGACCCGCAGAGCGCCTATGCGCATTGCTGGCTGGCGATCGTGCATTTCTTTCGAAAGGATATCGGCAAGTTCGAGGCCGAAGCGCAGCGGGCAATGGACCTCAATCCGAACGACCCGGAAATTCTTGCCGAAGTCGGCCATTACCTGTCATTCCAGGGTGCCAATGAGCGGGGCATGGAGCTGTCGGGGCGGGCGCAAAAACTCAATCCGCTGCATCCGGGCTGGTATCATTTCAGCGCAGCGCTGCTGCATTATCACCAGTGTGACTATGAAGATGTCCTGGTGGATGTGCAGCGTATCAGCATGCCTGATTTCTACTGGTCCCATATGCTCAACGCTGCAGCACTTGGGCAACTCGGACACCCGGAAGCGGCCCAATCGCTGGCACTGATGAAGACGGTTAAGCCAAGCATCCGCGCGGCAGCCGAAATACAAAAGTGGAACACGCCACCACAGGACGCAGCCCATATCATGGAGGGCCTGCGCAAGGCCGGGCATGACGAATAGGAAAGCGTGTGTTTGGTCAGCTGTTGGGGATGTCATTTAAGGCGTGAATTCCATCCAAAAAAGATCTTCGGACGTTGCTCCTGAACCACCAATACACCGCGCTTTTACTGCGGTGGCGTGCCGTGCTTCGCATGGCTTTGCGTATTGCTCACAGAAAGTGACTTGCATAAAGTTTGTATAATTTGCAGTATTGCGATCATGGGAGGCCTTGAAGCAATGGTTTTGCTTGCGGCGTTTTCGTATCGCATTGAAGGACCTGGTCTCTGCAAATGCCATGGGCCCACAAAAAATCAGGGAGCCGAAGTCAATGTCTGAAGCCAATCGCGAATGGGTCATCACTGAATATTCCGGACTGTCGGGACTTCAATTGAGGGAATATACGCCCGAGAATCCAGGTCCCGGTGAGGTGCGTTTGAAGGTTGAAGCCTTTGCTCTCAACTGGGGCGATATGGACCTGATGCAGGGCCGGTACTCCTTCAATTTCAGCCAGTTGCCGGCGCGTATCGGCTGCGAGGCCGTGGGCGTCGTCGATCAGATCGGTGAAGGCGTTGCGGGCATCGCATTGGGCGAGCGCTATTGCACGCTTCCGTATTTTTACGACATGAAGGGTGTCAGCGGCGATACGGTGATCATTGATGCCCGATATCTGACAAAGGCGCCGGCCGGCATCAGTGCAACAGAGGCCGGATCAATCTGGATGCAATTCATGACCGCCTACTATCCGATTGTCGAACTCGCCAAGGCGGCGCCCGGTGTCAATATCCTGGTGACCGCAGCCACCAGCACGGCCGGTTACTCGGCGCTTGAGATCGGCAGGATCAAGGGTGCCAACATGATCGGTACCTCGCGGTTTGAACACAACCGCGAATACCTCATGCAGGGCGGCGCCAGCCACGTTTATATTGGTGAAGGCGAAAATCTGCCGGAAGCGTTGAAGGAGTTTACCGATGGGGTGGGGGTGCACGCCGTCTTTGATTCCATAGGCGCCGGGATGATCGCGCAATATGCCAAGGCCCTTGCCAAGGATGCGCAATTGTTCACCTATGGGACGCTCGATGAAAAACTGCCCGAACTGCCGATGATGGAACTTTATCAGGCGAACGCGACCTTCAAACCCTATTCATTGTTCAACTATATTGAAAACGCCGAATGGAAGAAGAAGGGGCTCGATTTTGTCTATGGCGCTCTGGCTTCAGGCCAAATTCAACCGAATGTCGACAGGGTCTTTGAAATGGAGGACTTCCAGGAGGCGTGGACCTATCTGCGTGCTCCGCGCAAGAGCCATGGCAAGGTGATGATCAGGGTTGGAGACTAAGTCTTTTACCTTGGTTATTACCGGTCAGCTGCTTTCATCGATGAAGCGATGTTCCAGGGTGGCTTCCAGGGTGAGCATCTGTTGTTCGGCATGGATCATGTGCTCGCTTATGATGCTGCGAACGGCCTCCACGTCACCGGCTTTCATGGCCTTGATCAGCTCGCGCTGATAGGCGATGCCGCGCTGGCGCAGGATCGGTTGTGGTTGCAGGTAGATGTCGCGGCAGACCGCCAGATCTTTCAGTAATCGCTGCAGGAAGCGGCACTGGAACGACAGCAGGGCATTGTCGGAATATTCGGCAACGACCGTATGGAAATCCAGCTCGGCCATGCGCTGCTGCCAGCGCTCACCGGCATCTCTTGCTTCGTGATCGTAGACGGCGATGATGTCTTCGAGCCGCCGGAAGCCGGATTCGTCCATATTGTCCATGGCGCTGACGGCAACCAGCGGTTCAAGCGCCTTTCGCAGTTCGTAAATGTCGGCAATCGTCACATCCTTGGCAAACAGATAATTGCCAAGCAGGCTCATGGCGCGCCCCTCGGACATGCGCTCGACAAAGGCGCCGCCGCCCGGGCCCGTGCGTATCCGCACCAGACCCTGCACTTCCAGTGATTTCAAGGCCTCGCGCACAGTGCCCTTGCTGGCGGCATATTGGGCGATCAGATTCTTTTCCTGCGGCAGGCGATCACCGGGTTCCAGCCCGTGTTCCATGATCGTGCGCTTGATCGCCTCGGCAATCTCGTCGGTACGTTTGCGCGCCTTGCGTGCGGGTTCTTTTGTTGCTGGGGCGGAAACCCTCATGACAATGATCAGTCCTTATCCGGTTTCAAGGCATCTGCTGTTTCGAGGCACGCCCCGTTTCGAGGAGCGGCGCGCTCGATATCAGACGCTTGGTATAGTCATGGCGGGGTGACTTGAAAAGCGCCTCGGCCGGACCTTCTTCGACGACTTCGCCAAAATACATGACCGCCACCCGGTCGCAGACACTCTCCACCACGGCAAGATCGTGGCTGATGAACAGATAGGACAGATCGAATTCGGCCTTCAGGTCTTCCAGCAGCAGGAGCACCTGCGCCTGTACTGACACGTCGAGGGCGCTTACCGGTTCATCAAGGACCATGATGCGCGGCGCGGCGGCCAGCGCCCGGGCAATGGCGATGCGCTGAGCCTGCCCACCGGAAAACTCGTGCGGATAGCGCTCCAGCGTATCGGCCGGCATTTGCACGGCATCCAGCAGTTCTTTCATCCGCGTCCTGCGGCGGGCCGGATCGAAGCCTTTCAGCAACCGCAGCGGGGCTTCCAGCGTCGCGCCTATGGTCTTGCGCGGATTGAGCGAGGAGGTTGGGTCCTGGAACACGTATTGGATCATCTGTCCGAAGGCGCGCGGACCCTCATTTGCCAGTGTTCCTGCATCCTTTCCGGCAATCTGCATTTGCCCGCTGGTGGGTGTTTCAAGTCCGACCACCATGCGCGCCAGTGTCGACTTTCCCGACCCGCTTTCGCCAACGATGGCCAGGGTTTCGCCCTGTCTGAGCGCCAGCGTTACATTTTTGACCGCATGAACGACGTGTGATGTTCCGCCGAACAGGCGGCGTTTTCCGCCGAATGTCTTGGTCAGGCCGGTGACTGCAATGGCATTGGGTTCGTCCATCATCAAACGCCTTCGACCTTGGGCAATTGGCGCAAGGCTTCAAGGAAAGCCTTGCCCTGGCCAAGCCTTGGCACACAGGCGATGAGCCGCTGCGTATAGGGATGCTGGGGATTGCCCAGAATGTCGGCTGTGTTTCCGGTTTCGACAATTTGGCCATGACGCATCACGGCGACCCGGTCGCAGATTTCCGCGACAACGCCAAAATCATGGGTGATGAACAGCAAGGCCAGACCACGCTCCTGACGCAGGGCCTGCAGCAGGCGCAGGATTTCCGCCTGTACGGTCACATCCAGGGCGGTTGTCGGCTCATCGGCAATAATGATGTCGGGGTCGTTGGCCAGCGCCATGGCAATGCCGACGCGCTGCCTCTGGCCGCCTGACAATTCATGCGGATAGGCCGCGGCGCGCTTTGCCGGATCGGGAATGCGCACGGTATCCAGCAAGGCCACGGCCTTTGCATGGGCCTCGTTGCGGCTGACCGGCTGATGGGCACGCACGGCCTCGGCAACCTGCTCGCCTATGGTGAAAAGCGGATGCAACGTTGTCAGCGGGTCCTGAAAAATATAGGCGACCCTGCTGCCGCGATAGGATGCGATTTCCGTATCATGCATGGAAAAGATGTCGCGACCGTCAATGGCGACGGATCCGCCTGTAATGACGCCGGGAGGGGATGCGACAAGTCCGAGCAGGGAAAGCGCCGTAACGCTCTTTCCCGATCCGCTTTCACCGATCAGACCAAGGCATTCCCCTTTCTGGACGGCAAAGCTGATGCCTTTGACAGCGGGCACGATGCCCTGGGTGCTCTCAAAGCCTGTCTGGAGGTTTTCGACGGACAGGGCAGCTCCTTTTCCGGCAGCGCTGGTCTCGCTTCTATCGGAGCGATCGATCCGGGTCACCGGCAAGGGGCGGTTGAGCGCGCCGGCCCGCAGGCGCGGATCGAGCGCATCGCGCACGCCGTCGCCGAGCAGGTTGATGCTCATGACGATGATGAAGACCATCACACCGGGTATGATGGAGACGGAGGGTGCGGTGAACAACAATGAGCGGCCTTCGCCCAGCATGGAGCCGAGATCGGCCTGCGGTGGCTGCGCGCCCAGTCCCAGAAAGCTCAGTCCGGCTGTCTCCAGGATCATCCAGCCGACCGTGGTCGACATGGTGATGACGATGATCGGCAGGACATTGGGCAGGATTTCCGTCAGCACGATGGATGTATGGCTTTTGCCAGATAGTCGCGCCGCATCGACAAATTCCCTGTGCGCCAGACCCACGGTGATGCCGCGGATATTGCGGGCGAAAAACGGTATATTGACCACCGCGATGGCATAGAGCGCATTCATCAGCCCGGGCCCGAGCACCGCCACGATGGCCAGCGCCAGCAGGATGTAGGGAAAGGCCATCAGCATATCGATGCCGCGCATCATGATGTTATCGATGCGCCCGCCCGCATAACCGGCCACCAGGCCGATCAACGAGCCGAAGAATGCGGCAATGATGGATGCCGACAGGCCGACGGCCAGCGAGACCCGCGATCCCCAGATCAGCCGGGCGAGAATGTCGCGCCCCAGATGATCGGTCCCCAGCAGGTGACCGTCGGAAAGAACCGGCTGCAGGCGTCCGGCCAGATCAATTGTGTCGGGATTGTCAAGCGGCAGGATCGGCGCGGCCACAACCAGCACCACAAGCGCGGCAATGATGTAGAACCCTGCCGCTGCAAGTCTGTTGTTCATCAGCAATTGCCAGGCGGTCGGGCGGCGTGATTTCTGACTTGCCAATTTCGTCGTGGCGCTCATGACTTCAATCTCGGATCAAGCAGCGACTGCACCACATCGGCCAGCAGATTGAACAGGACATAGCTTGCCGCGACCACCAGTACACCGCCCTGGACCAGCAGGATGTCGCGGGTTGAAATGGCCTTGACCAGCATTGCGCCGATACCCGGCCACTGGAAAACCGTCTCGATATAGACAGCGCCGCCGAGAACGAAACCGGCCTGGATGCCGATCACCGGGACGACGCTGACAAGCGCTGCCTTGAAGGCGTGTTTGTATATGACTGTGCGTTCATTCAGTCCCTTGGCCCGCGCGGTGCGCACATAGTCCTGGCGCAGCACTTCCAGCATGGAAGCCCGGGTCAGCCGGGCGATGACGCCGGTGGCAACCACCGACAATGTGGCCGCCGGCAGGATCAAATGGCGCAGCAGGTCGGGCAAGTCGCCGCCGCCATAGGCGGCGTACATGCCCGAGGCCGGGAGCAGGCGCCATTGTACCGCAAAAAAAAGGATAAGCAGCAACCCGAGGAAGAAGGACGGGATGGAAATGCCGATCAGGACGACAAAGGTCACCGCCCGGTCGACCCAGCCGAATTGCCGCACGGCGGAAACGATGCCCGCCAGCAGTCCGAGGATCGAGCACAGGACCAGCGCTGTGCCGGAAAGGATGAGTGTGGCGCCGAAGCGGTCAAGAATTTCGTCGAGGACCGGGCGATTGAGGATATAGGAGCGTCCGAAATCGCCCTGCAGCAGATTGCTGATCCATATGCCGTATTGTTCCAGCAGGGTCTTGTCGAGGCCGAGTTGACGGTTGATGCGCTCGACATTTTCCGGCGTGGCATAGGACCCCAGAATAGCCGTCGCCGGATCGCCGGGAATCAGCGCCATGATCAGGAAGACGATGACGGAAAGTCCGAAAAGAACGGGAATGGCAGAAACAAGCCGCTTAAGAATATAGCCGGTCAATGCACTGTCTCCCCGGTGGTTTCGGGCAGCGCCGGGACGGATGATCGCCCCGGCGCAGCGTTTTAGTTCGGCTTGGAAACCTTGCCCAGCATAAGCAGGAATGAGGGCTGCAGGGCAAAATTTTCAACCGTGGCCGAAGCGACGGCATTCTGTTTCCAGTTTGCCACGAAAAGCCAGGGCGCATCGTCCTGCACGATGGTCTGCATTTCCTTGTAAAGCCTGGCGCGTTCTGCCTGGTCGGTGGATTGGCGTGCACCTTCCAGCAGGGCGTCAACCTGAGGGTTGGAATAGTAACCCGAATTGAAACCACCCTTGTCCGGCCAGGCGGCTGTGCGCAGCGCAAGGAAGGGCAAAGTGTCCGGATCATTGGTCATCCAGGCCATTTCAGCCATATCCGCCTTGCCTTCGAGGCCGGGATTGACCTTTCCGAGGAACGTGTTCCATTCGTAGGTTTCGATCTTGACGTCCAGTCCGACCGCTTTCAGATCGGCCTGGATGGCTGTGCCCATCGGCACCGGATCCAGCATGCCGGAACCGCCCTCCGTGACATAGAAGGTGACTTCGGCGCCATCCATGCCGGCCTCCGCAATCAGTGCCTTGGCCTTCTGCGGATCAAAGGGATAGGGATCAAGCGCCTCATTATAGGCCCAGCTGAAGGCGGGCGGTGTCGGGCCGGCTGCAACGGTTGCCGTTCCCTGCAGCACATTGTTGACCAGGGCCTCCTTGTTGACCGCATAATTGACGGCCTGGCGCATCCGCTTGTCGGCAAATGGACCTTCCTTGGCATTGAGGATCAGGAACCAGAGATGGGGACCGGCCTGGTCGTATACATTGTAGTTGGGGTCCGAGGCGAAGGTGGCGATATTGTCCGGCGGGACTTCAACCATCATGTCGATGCCGCCAGACAGCATCTCTGCAACACGCGTATTGGCATCGGTGATGGGACGGAAAATCACCGCTTCCAGTGAGGGGGCGCCGTCCCAATAGCCATCATTGCGTTCGACAACAACGCGGGCATTGGACTGCCACTCGACGAATTTGAACGGGCCGGTGCCGACAGGATTGCGGCCGAAATCCTTGCCATGTTTGACAATGCCGGCAGGCGAGGCGATCAGGCCAGTCGGATAGGCAAGATTGGACAGGAACGGCGCGAAGGGCTCGGAAAGCCTGAATGCAACTGTTGTGGGGTTGATTGCTGTTACCTCGGCAATCGAGGAAAAGAAAAACGACAGGGGAAACGGTCCCGTATCATGCTGTGGATGGTCGTCCTTGAGCATCCGATCGAAATTGAATTTCACCGCTTCGGCGTTGAAATCCGTTCCGTCATGAAACTTGACGCCTTCGCGCAGGGTGAAAGTATAGGTCAGCCCGTCATCTGATATGGTCCAGGCTGTTGCCAGAGCGGGCTCAACCTCAAGTTTGCCGTTCTTGTAGCGCACCAGGCCGTCATAGACGTTCATCAGGATACGAAAATCATTGACGGCGGTCACGGTATGCGGATCGAACGCCAGGGGCTCGGCTATCTGCCCGACGATCAGGACATTGGGCGGGGTTTGTGCAGAACCGGAGCCTGCGACACCCAAAACCGACACGGCGGCAAGGGCAAGGGCGACTATTCCTCTTTTGATTATATGCATGACGTTCTCCTTGGCGGCATAGCAAATGGCAGTCGCCCCGGATTATGGGACCGGTATTGGCGACCGATCAAATGTTAATTTATCAGCATAAATTGATGACGCAACTAATTTATGCGTATAAATTGACATCTGTGGAAATCGGAGGCATCAAGGACCCATGACATTCTCGATCGTTGCAAAGGATCTGCGCACAGGGGCATTCGGTGTTGCCACCGCAACGGGTGGCCCCGTTGTCGGTTCATTGGTGCCCCATGCGCGTGCCGATGTTGGCGCCATTGCAACGCAGGGTTATACCACCAATCCCTTTTACGGGTTTGAGGGTCTGGACCTGTTGGCGTCGGGCAAAACGGCCATGGCCACTGTTGAACAGCTGGTTGCAGCCGATGCGGGGCGTGAACGCCGACAGTGCATCGCCGTCGGGCGTGATGGCGAGGTCCGTGCCTGGACCGGCGCAGAAATCCTGGCCTATAACGGGTCGCTTGTGCGGCAGGGCTTTGGTGTTTGCGGCAATCTGCTGACCGGCGCGCAGGTTCTCGAAGCCATGGTTGACGCTTTTGAAAGCAAGGTCGGCCAGACGCTTGAAGACAGGCTGATCGCAGCCCTGGAAGCCGGTCAGAATGCCGGCGGCGACCAGCGTGGGACAACCTCTGCGGCGCTCAAGGTCTATGGGAGCGAGATATATCCTCTGGTTGACATCCGTTCAGACTGGTCCGATCGACCGGTCGACCATCTTGGGCAAATCCTCGAAGCCACACGCGGCGAAAAATATGCCAGCTTCTTCAAGCGGTTGCCAACAAGGGCAAACCCTGACTCGGGTTGAGCGGAGGGGTAACGATTTCATTTTTTTCGCGGGCGCGGAAAGCCGGTCTGGCAAATAAGCGGGCTCGCACGAAACGGTTTTCCACCAAGAGTTGATTGCATTTGATCTTGATGTCGGATGCCGGAGTTTATAGAGAAACCAACGCGTTTGGGGGTGTCTTCGGGGCAGCATTCTGGCTGTCATCCATTGTTGTATGACGTTCTTTTGCAAGTGATTTCAAGATCACGCCTGCGCGTTGATCAAAACTGTGATGCTGCCGTACATAAGACGCTGCAGCCTGGCGTTTCTCAGACGTATTGGATTCTTTTGCCAATCTCAGTGCATCGTTCAATGGAAATTCATTATCAAAGAACGTGCAGAAACGGGCAATTCCCCGGGGCATACCCTCAACCCGATCCGTTACCAGATTTCCACCGCAAGCAAGCACGTCGAAAACGCGATTGGAAACAAAACCGCCGATTCTCATCCATTCCCAGTGATCGTTCAACACAACGTCAGCACTGACATAATAGGCTGGTAGGTCGATATTAGCGATCTTATCCGCCCTGACCCATTCGCTCGGCGCCAAACCCTCCCACAAACCTCCATAGATCTGTATTTCCATATCCTGGCTGAGGGCGTGTTTGACCACGCTTCGCTCAATGCCGCGAGAATTTGCAACAAACAGATGCTGTTCGCTGACTGCATTCATCTCATTTTCGGGATAAAACCGGCAAATGTCTGTCGCCTGTAACAGTCTTTCAAACGGCACCTCCTGATTTTCATCGTTCAGTGTCCAGATGTTTGAGGCGACAAAAACATGGTCGTAGACCAAAGCCTCACGGGCCGGGGTTTTTTCGGGGTGGCTGATGATCCACAGCAGGTTGGTATCCAAAGGGTTGGGCTCATAGCGGACCTTGCCACGTATGACCAGATTGATGTCGCCCGGTGTGCGGGCGGCATACCAATCCTGCAGGAGGTCGACACGTGCACGGACCCCCTTGCGCAGAAATGCCGCTGCCAGCGAGACCGCAAAATGATAATCGCCACAAATGTCCAGAAACATTCTCTCCCGGCAGGCAATCTTGATGGCAATTGTGGTGTCGGCAGCCAGTTGATTGAACAATGGCGGCTGTTCATTTTCAGCGCGGACTTGCCTTGGACGCCATACAGCGTAACCGGCTTCCACCCAATCAGGATTGTCAGGCTCGTAGGAGGTGGCAGATATGCCGGCATTGGCATAATGTTGAGCATCATCGCATCGAACTGAATCTGCCCACCGACCATGAAATACCCGTCGATTGTGTTCGATATTATCACGACGCCCGGGGGTGCTGCCTTCATGATGAATGATCACCGAATCCGGCGCATAGGCAAATACATTTTCGCCTCCTCCCAGACGCAGACATAAATCAACATCCTCCTGGCCATTGATGAACGCAGGGTCATAGCCGTCTACACTGGCAAAATCCCTTGCCATCAGCCCCATGCATGCAGCCGTAATGGCCTTGAATCTCATAGGTGACTGAGTCGGTTCAAAGTCACCGGGTTTGCCCGCATATATATGATAGCCCATCGGTGAATAGTCGGAAAACACTGTGCCGACGGCCTGAATGGTGCCGTCCGGAAAAACGAGCTTGGGTTGAACGCCGATAATTCCGGGCATTTTCAATGGGTGCAATAGAGAGCGGAGCCATTCAGAAGATAGTTCCGTGTCGTTGTTGAGAAAGACAACCCGCGCACCGCGAGAGGCCGCAAATCCGATATTGCATCCGCGCGCAAAACCAAGATTTTCCTCATTGCGTATCAATGTGATGGTTGCGTATCGCGCGGCGTATTCCTGCAGCAATTGCCGGGTTTGGCCATCACTGGAATTGTCCACGATGATCAATTCGAATTCTTCGCCTGCTTCGTGCCGATAAAGCGATTTCAAACAGGCTTTCGTTACTTCGATGGCCCCATGGACGCACATGATGATCGATACCAGACGATCATCACGTCCCGGTATATTCTTGCGCACCGTATTCCAGCAAATTATCCACGATATCCCGATTCCGCGTGACCGCGGTTTACAGTAAAGACATCCTCCCTGACCTGATAGCCATGTCTCCGCCGGGTTCAGGAGAACCTTTGGGTTTGCTATTGACCTCATGCGGCCAGTTTTTGCAATGCATTGTCATTGTCTATCCACCGGGAAGCAGAGTGGGCCTATCCACTGGGTAACAGAATGGGCCAGTGATGGATGTTGACTGCTTCCATTGGACAAGGCGTGTTATTTTCGCCATAGCGGTTCCATTCATTCCCCGGGGATTTTGAAAAGCGTTCCGTAATTGGAAAGAGGGGCGGGGCGGAACCAACCTTATCCTTGATGGACCGAATTTGATGAGCAAAACGATACTCCTTTTGACATACGGAACGCGCGGCGATGTTGAGCCCTATCTGGCGCTTGCCCTGGGCCTGCAAAAAGCTGGGTTTCGCCCCGTTCTAGCCACGTCAGAGCGTTTTCAATCGTGGATTGCGACCTTTGGTATCGAGGTTTACCCGCTGACGGATGCCGTGCTGGCATTGATTGAAACCAACGCCGGAAAAGCGCTGATCGAGGGCACACAGCGTCGATGGACACGACTGAAATCGGGGTTTGAACTGACGCGAAAGTCAGGGCCGCTGAATGGGCAATTGGTGCGTGACTGTTGGCAGGCAGCCCAGGATATCCAGCCTGATCTGATCGTCTTTCACCCGAAGGCCTTCGCGGCGCCGCATATCGCCGCCCATCTGGACATTCCTGTGGCAATGGGTGTGTTTCAGCCTGTCTTTGTGCCGACCGCCGAATTTCCCCTGATGGGCATGGAATTCCTGCCAAAGACGCTGAACAGGTTCAGCTACAAAGCATCAACAGCCGCCTATCGAATGTTTCGAAAACCGGTGAATGAATTGCGTAAAGGTTTTGGCCTGCCGGCCATTTACCAAGGCAGACATGTCCTATTCCCGCCAGAACGGGCCACCTATCGCCTGCTGCACGCGATCAGTCCGGCCCTGATGCCGCGCCCTGCTGATTGGCCGGCACAGGCAGAGATGACGGGTTTTTGGCAAATGCCAGAGACGAAAATACCTCTGCCGCCCGAAGTGGAAGCCTTCATCGGGGCAGGCGAGAAGCCCGTTTTCATCGGTTTTGGCAGTATGGTCAGCAGTAATCCGCAGGCGCTGGGCCAGATGATCACCGATGCGCTGGCTCAAACCAATCTGCGTGCAGTTGTCGCCAAGGGTTGGGCGCGGCTTGAGGTGGGGGATGAAAAACGAATCCTGAGCATCGATCCCATACCCTATGATGGGCTGTTTCCACATATGGCAGCTGTCGTGCATCACGGTGGGCTTGGCACAACGATCACGGGATTGCGCGCAGGCGTGCCCAGCATCATTGTTCCGTTTTTTGGAGATCAACCGTTTTGGGGACGGCGTATTGCAGCGCTCGGCCTTGGTCCAGAACCGCTACCACGCAGGGCCCTGACCTCTGGTGCCTTGGCCAGCGCGATGATTCGCGCCACCACCGATCAGCGGATGCAGGACGCAACGCGTGCCATGGCGGCCAGCTTGCAATCAGAAGATGGGGTTGAAACGGCGATCAAAAGGCTGGCAGCATTGATTTGAGCGAAATTCTGTGGTGGCAATCAAGTGGAGGGATAACGCAATGTAACAGCAAGCGTTCATCAATTTACTTGGTCGGGGATTTGGTAAACCGACACCGCAATTGCATTTTCATGAGAATGCAAAAGCCGCCCCATAGGCTGGAGCGGCTTTTGTTTGCAAAACACCCTGAAGTGTTATTTCCTTCTGAGCGGGGATGGCACAACAACGTGGTGTGATGTGCCATCATTGCGATGTTTACCGCCTGCCACCGAGGCAAACCATGCTGCTGCTGCGCCGAGGGCCGAACCGGCTGCTGTCGCAAAGCCCATGATGACGGTCTGGTTTGCTGCCCAGTTTTGCATCTCACCTGAGAGCTCCGGCCCGTTGCTCACAGCTGCGGTCGACAGTGCCGATGCAATGGCGGCCGTCAATGCTGTTGCCATGGCTACAATCACTGTGGCCAGAGCCCAGCTCGTCACGCCATGGATGCCATCGCGGAATTCCACTTCCTCGGGCAAAGCATCGTTCATTGTCATCCGCATGCGTCCGGATATGTAACCGGCTGCGGCGGAGCCGGAGACCGACACCAGCAGGACCCAAAGGCCTGCAACGATGAAGTTGTAGGATAGGGTGCTGTCCGGTCTGATGGCATCGCCGACAGCCAGGCCAGCTGAAGCACCAAATTGCAGCAATATGGTCGAAATGGCCGCTGCAACGATTGCGCCTGCCCAGACGGGGCCCCATTCGAGGTACGACGGATTGGGTGACGCGGCGCTGTGACTGGCGATATTGGGACCGGCGATGTTGGGGTTCAGATTTTCAGCCATGATCAACGCAGTCCAAGTGCTGACAGGATAAACAATACGACAACGACGAGGCCGACCAGATAAATAATGGAGTTCATGATTTTGCCTTTCACATTTGGGACGCTGGAATTCGAAACAACAACGCGGCGAGAGAAGATTGGTTCCAATTTTGTTTTGGGCGTTGCGGCGAATTCCGGCTTGAGCGATAACGATAAAGGGCCTGCGGGAAAAAAGGTTTGGCTTGAGAGCGCGGGAACACCGCCAGCGCAGACAATGGCCTGATTGACGACCTGTCTGTCGCTGGCGGCTTAAAGACAAACTGCTTTATGGTGTTATGCCTATGCTTCGTTGATGGAGGAAACGGCCAGATTTGTCAGCTTGCTATTGGCGGCTTTTTCCTGATCGAGGATGCTCGTCAGCAAATCATGGGCTTCGTCGTGACCCAGGACTTTCGCCCACTCCCGCAGCGTTCCATAGCGTGCAATCTCGTAGTGTTCCACCGCCTGACATGCCGCAATCAAAGCGGCGTTTTTGGCGACGCCGCTTGCTTCCTCGATGATCGATTCAGTTTCCTTGATCAGACCCTCAATCGCGTCACATTTTTCGCCTGAGGCGGTTTTGCCGATCGACTTGAACACTTTTTCCAAAACCTTGATTTGGTCCTTTGTCTCCTCGAGATGATCGGCAACGGCTTTTTTCAGCTTTGTTCCGTTTGCAGCTTCGTGAACCTTTGGCAAAGCCTTGGTCAAAGCATTTTCAGCATAATAAATATCCTGGAGTGTATGTTCGAATGCGTCTGAAAGAGTTTTCATGGTGTTTTCCTTTAGCTGTTACCGGGCCTTGGAAAACGTCCTCATCACGACTTGGTTCCACCTCAATGATCGCAAAATGCATCTCACGCGCAAATTCCAAAATCGGCAAACCTTAAAATCAAAGGCATTGGCTCGCCGCATGCCCGGAGAATCCGAGTGGAAGCGCGTTTCACGGGCGTTGGATCTGCTGCAAGATTCAAAACCTTGCCCGCGGGGTGAAATTGCGGCTATACAGCGGAACCATATGCCAACCTGTGCGTTGGTAATCAGAACCTCGTATATTCTGACAATCAGGTTCTCCACATCGAATGCAATCGAGCATGTATCCCGGGCGCTGGCCGCAATTTTTGCTGCCCGACGTGCGTATGCTGATGCCGTGTGGCTTTGTGAAGACCTGAAGCTTGAAATACGACAACAGAATCGGAATACCACTGTGACGAAACTGGATAACGTTATGACGATGTGGGCACTGGCATTCGCCACTGGCAAGATGGTTGCAGAGGCGCAGGCGGTGATCGGGTACAGAATGCTGGGCATGGCTGGGGTCTGGTCGGTGACCCCCGGAGAAAATGCCCGCATGATGGATGAAAAAACAGATGCCTTCACGCAAAGTGCAAACGCGGCCACGGCAGCAATCCTTCAGGGGAAATCACCCGTCGGGGTCCTGACTCAGGCACTGGCTCCCATTGGGAAGAAGACAGAATCAAACGTCAAACGATTGAGCCGGCGTGGTTTTACCAAAGGCTGACTATGGGCGTCGGCCCCTTGGCAAGGAAAAAGATTATGGAAACTGTATTCCTCGACCTATGGGCCGTTAATCTTGAGCCTGTCCTTCCTGATCTGGCTTCCTGGCTGGCGCGTGTGGAAGAGCGGATAGCGGCGGCGGCACACAGGGGCGCGCAGATGCTGGTCATGCCGGAATTTGCCTGCGCGCAATGGCTGTCCTTTGCGCCCGTTGATCTGCCGACAAACCAGTCGCTGCAGTGGCTGTGTGAAGTAGGCACTGTTGCACTCGACGCAATATCGGCCATGAGTGTGCATTATGGGGTTTCCGTGCTCGCGGGCACGATCCCCTTTCCGGCGGCATTGCCTGACGGCGTTCAGGGCTTCCTCAACCGCGCCTGGCTTTTGACACCTGACGGTGGACGGTTCCACCAGGACAAGCTCAGTCTGACACCCCTGGAAGCAGGCGGTGCCGGCGGTATTACAATTGCCGGTGGTTCCATCAATGTGATCAATTGGAACGGTCTGCGGCTGGCCATTATTATTTGTCTCGACTCGGAGTTCACCTCGCTTTGGTCGCGATTGGGAAAACTGGACCTGGACCTGATCATTATCCCGGCAAAGACCGACATGATCACAGGTTATAATCGTGTGTTCGGATGTGCGCGATCACGGGCAGTGGAGTTGCAGACTGCGGTCTGTGCCATAGGCGCTGTCGGCGTTCCTGTCGGCGTGCCGCATACGGACACGGGTGTCGGCGGTGCAGGCGCGTTCATCCCCTGCGATGTCTCTGTGTCGCTGGACGGCGTGTTTGCTGCATTGCTTCCGCAAACGGCTGCAATGATGAGCGATCATGTATTGTGTGTGACAGACCTGCCGGTTGGCGCTTGTAGACGTTTGCGCAATGGGCATGCAGAGGCGGAAGTCTGCCCTGCCATCTGGGACGCATCGCATTTGGTGGTCACTGATATTGCGGTTTGAGGCTGTACAGCTGCAGATCTCAAAAGCTGCAATCAATGCAGCCATCTGTTAAAAAATCGCTTGTAACGGGGCTGGGGTTTCATTTCTCCCAGTCTGAACCTGCCGGCTCTTCATCGCGCGTCTCTTCTTCCGCAATCACTTCGTCTGCCTCTTCAAGATCTTCCCGGGTCGCCTCGCTGTTTGGCTGGTTGTCAGACTGTCGGCCCACCAATGCCATATCAAAGAGCATGGGGAAATGGTCCGAGCAAACAAATGGCATGCGCTGCATATTGATGAGTTGGAAGTGAGATGAATGAAATATGTGATCCAGAGGCCAGCGGATGAAGAAAAAACGGGCATCGAATGTGTTGAACATGCCGCGTCCCTCACGCGGATCGAGCAGTCTGGAGATGCGCTTGAAGCGCTGCGTGGTTGGCGACCACGCGACGTCGTTGAGGTCTCCGGTAACAATAAGGGGAGCGCGATAATCGCGCACCATTTTTCCTACAAGTGCAATTTCCGCATCCCGCCCCACGGTGTCCCTGTTTACCAACGGGGGTTCCGGATGGATCGCAACCAACCGGAAACTGCCTGATTTCGGGTGTTTGACTGTCACGTCGATGGACGGCACTTGGTCATTCAGCAGATAATTGATGCGGCTTTTGGTGAATGGAAAGCGAGATACCAGAAGCATTCCATAACTATTGTCCTGAGGGCAGGCGACCACGTGTTCGTACCCGCGCGTCACCGGTTCCAGAGCGCTTGTCCATTGCTCATCGACTTCCATGAACACAGCAATATCGGGCGACTGGTCCACGACCAGATCGATCAGCGGCTGGTATTTTCTGTTGCTCATTTTGACATTGCTGACAAGCAAGCGAATGGTCGCGACATCTTCAGGCGCGCCATCGAAGGACGCCGTCTTGACGGGCCAAAAAGGCGTAAAGCGCACGATATATGTCAGGTGAATCAGGGTTGATGCCGCCAGCAGCCCCACAGTCACCCATGCCATGCCGCCGGGTTCGAAAACCAGCGGCATTGCGACAAGCAAAACCACTGCAAGCAGCGCGTATTGAATGCGCGGAAAATCGAGTGTGCGGACAAAGCCATGGGCAATATGCAAAAACGGCAGTACGCTTGCGGCGAAGAGGATGACAGCCAGCGCAAAGATAATCCAGATCAATTCGCCAGCTCCCGTTCGGTTTATTCCGGCAAAACGAATTTGAGATCTGCTCCGCCGACAGAGCAAGATCCCATCAATGCACAAAGGCACCGGTCGACACAATGTCGACCGGAATTACGGGTCAGTCGGATGTTTCGCCGCTGCGATTGCCCTTGCCCAAATCTTCTTCGGCCCGATAGTCCTTGTCCAGTTTCTTGAAGGACTCGATGATACCGTCCGTCTCCTGTTTCACATCGGGCACTGCATGGCGTTGATTGCGCGTATTGCTCTGATCATTGCCCTGCAAGGCATTATCGCCCATCTTGTCCTGTGCAAGATCAGTCTCGGTCAAATCCATATTCTTATCTTTGGTCGCCATGATGGTCTCCTTTCGGTCACTATACGAGGTCAACGCCCAGGGGGAGCCACTGGTTCCAAAAAGACCATTTTTTGAAACCCAACGGTAAACCATGCGCTTGCAGATGTACTAGCAGCCGGCAATTCGGCATTGTCAGCGATACGGGGGCAATCTGCCGGCCCTGAAAAATGCAAGGAATTCGGATGAGGGAAATAAACAGGGCCTTTATCAGGATATTTAGTGGTGATCGTCACTCGTCGCGCTTGATATTTTTCGTTGTGGCAATCATGTGCCTGCTGGTTTTCCTGACCCAGAAACAAGCCAATCTTCGGGCCTTCGGATGTGATTCCTTCGGTTATGCCCGACAGGCGGAGCTTTTTCGCCATAAAGGCTTCATTGGCGGTCTTGATACCAAATTCAGCAATGACGAAGCCCAACAGCTTATCCAGGTCGCATATTCCATTCATCCTGATTCCGGCAACTGGTCAGAAGCCATTGCGCCGCATTGCCATCATTATGAGAAGGCAACCGGACAGATCATCCTTCAGTATCCGCCCGGGACGGGAATGGTGCTTGCGCTTTTTCCTGAAAGATTTGCCCTGGCCTATGTTTTCATCATCGGCATGACACTTGTTGCAGCCGCATATACAATGAGTTTTGCTCGCCACAGACCGGCATGGCCAGCAACTTTGCTTGCCGTGGCAACATTCTCTCTTCTCGCCTGGACAATGGCGCAATCCATGGCCCTGGCCAGCGCATCGATACCGGTGACTGTGTCAATAATTCCCCTCGCCGCCGCCCTGTCATCTGTCGCTTTTTCCGGACCCCATGCCGGCGCCAGACCGGTTCCTGCATTGGCCTTTGGCGTTCTGTGTGGGCTGATGTTGTCTGTCAGGCTGCCAAATGTCTTTCTCCTGATTGGTCTTGCCTCTCAGACTGTCCTGACGATGCGATTATGGCGGTTGACTGCAATCCGCAACGCCCTGCCAGCCCTTTTGCTGGCATTTGCGGGTTTCTGCGCGACAGGGCTTTTCCCGGTATTGGGGGCAAACCTCATCAATGCCGGCGGTATTTTCTCGACGACGTACAGTCCTATTGACGCCAGTCCACCCGTTCTTGACTGGTCTCTGATACTGGAGAATTTGGCTTACTATTTCGGAACAGGCTTTGCTGCATCGGCGTTGATCGGCGCCTGCGCAATACTTGGCTTTCGGCTGGCCACAAGAAAGCGTTATCCCGCCGCGGATGGAATTTTCGGCGCGTCTATTGGTGCATTGATCGCGCTGACCATCTCAGTGGTGTTTTTCAGCACCCACTCTATCCGGATTCCCTATTATCTGCTGCCTGCAAGCGTATTGGTTCTTTGCATGGTTGCCTTTGAGTTCATGGGCAGTGGAAGACCTGATCGCTTCGTGTCGGGGTCGCGGTCCATGTGGCTGGTTCTGTTGCTGCCAATAATCCTGGTTGCCCTTGTGCGCCTTGGCCAGGTCAACCCCTACACTCCCAAGACTATTTTACCGCAGGAGGTGAAGTCTGAAAATGCCATCGTTTGGGCCGATCTCAACAGCGGAACAGTGATCCATTACCAGGATAAATATGCCGCAAAATTGAATTTCACCGGCGATGAAATCCAGGACAAGTTGATCGATGCGCTCTCTGAACTTGGATTGACGCAGTATTTTATCGTGGATAGTCCGAGTATGCAGTCGATTCATAGCCGTCTGTCAAGCACCAGAAAGCTTACGAAGGGGGGCGTCTTCAATGCCGAATCTGAGTACCCCATCTGGAAACTCGAGCCGGAATAGACTGTCAGACAAAATGCGGGTCCTTTGCCGATAAAAGATGCTGACGAACCAGATGCACTCTTTATTGGGCTCTTGAGATGCGATCCCCGCAAAACAATGAAAAGTTCTGACGCGGCGAATTGTTATGGCCGCATCACCTGCGCAGCGTATTGTTGCTCCAAACAGCACTGATATGGTCGAGCGCTAGTGGCTCATCCCGCCCGTCCAACAATGCGAGGACCCGGGGCGGCGTCAGGGGCAGTTGCGAGACCTGTTTGCCGGTTGCATTGGCAATGGCGCAGCCGATGGTGGCGCCGACGTTGAGAATGGGCACTTCACCGGCACCCTTTGTGCCCAAGGGGCCGCAGGACGGTGCGCCCTCAAAGAGATCGAATTCGATCGGCACAACATCCTGCGCCAGAGGCAGGCGATAGGCCTCGAAGCCCGTTTGATCGAAACAGCCCTGATCGTTGATGGTGATTTCTTCATGCAACGCATAGCCCATGCCCTGTACGACACCGCCTTGAATTTGCCCGTGGATGGCCCTGTGGTTCAGCGCTCGGCCAACATCCTGCACGACGCGGTAGGCCAGAATTTCAACCTGCCCGGTGTCCGGATCAATGGCCAGTTCGCAATCGTGCACGGCGAAAACCGGAATATCGATCGCATCAATGAAATGTCCCGCCGCGCAGCCTGGCATGGCTTCGATGCCGGGGGCGGTGAAGGCGCCACTGCCGGAAATCGGACCGGTGCGGGTTTCCGCCTCGGCCACCACCTTCTGTATTGTGGTGCCGGAACCGGGTCTGCCCCGTATCTCGACGCGTCCATCAGCGAGCACCAGTTGTTCGGGCGCGGTTTGCAGCATTTCACTGGCAACAGCCAGCAGCTTGTCCCGGACCTCATCACAGGCCGCTGCGCTGGCCGCGCCTATCGATACGGTGGTGCGGCCGCCGCCGACCCCCAGGTCGCGACCGGCAGCGTCAGTGTCAGCGGTCTTGACGATCACTTGCTCAGGCGCAATGCCAAGGCCTGCTGCAACGATCTGCGGCAGCGCATGCATCATGCTACCCGAACCGATTTCGACGCCGGATGTGACCAGAGTGGCGCTGCCATCAACATTGAGATTGACTGTTGCTGCCGATGGGCCGACGAAGATGAACCATGTGCCGACGGTCATGGCCCGACCGTAAATCCGCCCATCGTCAAGCCGCTGGCCATTTTCCCGGCCGTTGGGATGTTTGGCGCACAGGGCCTGCATGCGGTCGATCATAGGGCGCAACACATTGCCCTCAAAGATCTGCCCGGTCGCGCCAATATCCTGATCGCCCACCACGTTGCGGCAGCGAAATTCCATCCGGTCCATGCCAATGGCATCGCAGATTTCATCGGTATGGCGTTCCAGCGCAAAAGTATTGTAGACACCGTTGCAGGCGCGAAATGCACCATTGGGCGGCGTATTGGTATAGATTGCCCGGCTTGATAAGCGCACAGACCCGAGCCGGTAATTGCCGCCCAGCGTATGCGCGGTCATGGTGGTCAAAAACACCTGTTCACCGCCGTAGGCGCCACAATCCATCAGAACTGTTGCCTCGCGTCCGACAATTTCTCCGTCTGCCGTGACAGCCGAGCGGATGCGGATTTCGGCATTTTCCCGGCACAGGCAGGTCATTTGCTCCTCACGGCGTGAATTGACCAGAGAAACAACCCGTCCGGATTTTTTTGCCAGAATGGCGGCATAGGGCTCCAGTGAGCAATCGAATTTGAGGCCAAAGCCGCCACCGACAGCCGGGACCGTCACCCGCACCTGCGATTCTGGAATATTCAGCACTCTGGCGGTGACGTGGCGGACGGTCCAGGGCACCTGGGTAGAGGTCTGGATATGGTGCCTGCCGTCTTCAAAAGCGGCGACAACGGCGCGCGGTTCAAACGGCACATGGCTTTGTCGGCCAACGCGGTAAACCCCGTCAACAATCGTCACATCCGGGCGGTCAAAAGCCGCATCCGTGTCACCGCGTGCCACAGTGGCTTCCCAGGCAACATTGCCGCCGCGGGCTGCGCCCTCAAACAGGATGTCGTAATCTTTCCAGTCAGGGTGGACCAGCGGTGCGTCTTTTTCCAGCGCCTGCGCCATGGTCAGAACGGCGGGCAGGGGCGCCAGTTCCAATGTGATGGCCTGTGCCGCAGCATGGGCCTGTTCGAGCGTTTCGGCTGCAATGGCGGCAATCGGTTCGCCATGATAGCGGATGACATCCCTGGCAAAAATCGGATGGTCGGCAATGCCGATGCCGTGCGCGCCGGGGGCATCTTCCCAGGTGGCTATGGCGCGAACACCGGGCATGGAACGGGCGGCTTCAACATCCAGCCGAAGCACTTGCGCGGAGGCGACCTCTGCGCGCAACAAAACCGCATGAATGACCTCCGAGCCGCCCACGTCGATGGTGTATTTCGTGCGGCCGAGCAATTTGTCCCGCGCGTCCCGGCGCGGGAAATTCATCACGGCAGCGTCTGCATTGTTCTGCATCAGGACGTGACCTCGTTTGTGCGGATCGACATGAGTGCGTCAATAATGCGCTCATAGCCGGTGCAGCGGCAGATATTACCGGTCATTGCGGCCTTGATTTCGTCACGGTCGGGCGATGTATTCGTCTGAAAAAAGCGGCTCATGGTCATGACCATGCCCGGAAAACACATGCCGCATTGCACCACATCATGGTCTTCGAATGCCTGTTGCACAGCATTGAGATGCTCCATTGTGGCGACGCCTTCAATGGTGGTCACCGCGGCGCCGTCCAGCGATCCGACGGGCAGCAGGCAAGATGCCATCGGCGCCCCATCCACATGCACCATGCAGGCACCGCAAAAGCCTTCGCGACACACGGCCTTGGTGCCGGTCATGCGCAGATGGTCGCGCAAGACGTCGACCAGCGGGGTTCTCGGATCACCGCTGAAGATGCGCTCTTCCCTGTTGACTGTCAGTGTGATGGTCACATGGCCCTCCCCAGGGTTGTTTCCTGCAGGGTTGAAAACGCGTTGGCAACAAGGCCGGGAAGGACCCGCAGCCGATACCAGCCTGGCGCGTCCGTTGCGTCCCGTCCGTCAAATTCTTCCAGACAGGTTTTGGCGATCATTTGCATTTTTTCGGGCGATGGCGCATGGCCAATGATGGCCTCTTCAAAGCCTGTCCAGCGTTTTGCAACGGCTTCGACCGCACCGACCGCGACCGTTGCCGCAGATATTTTTCCGCCGGCACCCAGAGCAATCGACACACTGAGATTGGCAACGGGATAGTCGCCCGCCTTGCGCAGGGTCAGCCGGGCATGCGTGCTTGTACGCTGCGTGCGGGGGATGATCAGGCGTGTTAGCAGATCGGTGTGGGCGCGGGTGGCGCGCGCCTCAAGGAAGGCCGCCATGGTCTGGGTTCTGCTGCCATCAAGGCCTTCGATTTCCAGTCTGGCATCCAGGGCGAGAAGCGCCGGCACCAGATCAGCCGCCGCAAATTCCGCTGTGCAAATGTTGCCGCCAATGGTTGCCATGCGCCGAATGGCCGGATTGGCCGAATGGCCAGCCGCCTGTGCCAGCGCTGCCAGATCATTGTATCCGTTCAGAGCATTGGCGATTTGTTCATGGGTCGCCAGAGCGCCGATCACTGCCTCTTGCTGGTCAATGTTTATGGTGCGCAGCGCTTCGATGCGTGACAGGTCGATCAGGGTCCGATCAGCTGTTTCGCAGCGCAGCGGGGCACGCATAACCCAGGTTGCGCCGGCCAGAGGAATGGCACTGTCTGCCAATTCACGCAGAGCACGCAGTGCCTCGTTCAGATCATTTGCCAGGAAAAGTTTGGGGTAGGGCGTAATGTCCACTGCTGCCTGCCGGTTTGATGTGCGTATCCTGCACCGAAGCCGGCAAAAGGCGCCAGCCCGGACAGACAAGGGGTGAATGGTCGCAGCCTAACATCCGCGCCGAACCATGAAAAATTCAATTTCCGCAGGGCAGCTATCTGAATTGTTGATAATGCCCCTTTTCAGGCGCGCTTCGTCCAGCGTTAGCGGGACGGGATATTCTCGTGAAACAACACCTGCAACCGTGGCAGATATTCCGGTTCCTTTGTTCCCCGGACCGCGGCGGCGAGCAGCTTGATGATTTCGCGCGCCTCGACCCGTGAATTCTGATCGATCACAGCATCCACTGTTCTGTCCAATAGTAGGCCTCTGGTGGCGTCGGTCAGGTCATGGGCGATGAAGACGATGTCATGCTGCGCATTGGCCTCCTTCAGGGCCTGCGCAATGCCCTGTGTGCCGGACCCGATATTGTAAATCGCCGACGGTCGATCTGTCTTGAGAATGGCGTGCATCTCCTCATAGGCGCGGTCCCGGTCCTCTTCGACTTCAATCAGCGCCGATATGCGCAGATTGTTGAAGTCGCGCCCCGTCACCGCGCGAAACCCCATTTCCCGTTCTTCGTGCCCGCGATAGGAGGGCGAACCGATGAACACCACGATGTTGTGCTGGTTGTCGGGATGCAGGAAGCGCCCGGTCAAGAGGCCTGCAAGCCTTCCGGCGGCCCGGTTGTCTATCCCGATATAGCCGACCTTTGTCACCGAGCGTATGTCCGAGACCAGCGTGGCGACACGCACGCCGGAGGTGGCGAGCCGGTTGATGGCCTCGCGTACAGCCGGATGGTCGGGTGCGACCACACCGACCGCATCGGTTTTTCCAACCATCTCGTGCAGCCGGGCGGCAACCCGATAGGGATCAAAGCCGTCAATGACGTGCAGATTCGGAAGAACGTTGCCATAGCTGGTGGCTTCTTCAAGCAGGTCCTTGCGCAGATTGGCAATGAAGCTGTTGCTGCCGCCCGGCAGTATGAAATCGATGTGGACATCGGCAGCGGGTTGAATTTCCGCCGGTCCGAAATAGCCCATGCGCCGCGCTGCCGCGAGCACGATCTCACGGGTGCGTTGTTTGACCCCGCCGCGATCATTAAGGGCCCTATCCACGGTTGCAACCGAGAAACCGACTTCCTGTGCAATCTGGCTGACTGTTGTTTTCAATGCCTGCTCCGAGTCTTTGCGATGTCTGCACAAACCGCGCAACAATCATAATCCATCATTTCCAGAATTGGTTCCATTTACAAGTCAATTCAAGGTTCAAGACTGTGCATATGAATGATAATGATGTTAAATGATTGGTTATGACGCTTGTGCTGCAATCATTATACATCAATATTTCCTCGCAATGGTGGTGCCAAATCACCAATTTGGGAGGATATTATGGTTTTGAAATCTGCATTTTCGCGCAGGAAATTCCTGTCTACCACAACGGCTGCTGGCGTTCTGGCCATCGGTACACCGCTTTATCTGCGTCCTGACAGGGCCAGAGCTGCCGACGGTCTTGCCGAGGGCATGGTTGGCGGTCCGACCGGCTTTGACGGCGCTGAGCGCTATCAGTACGGTCCGGACACCCCGGAAGGTCGTGCCGTGGAAGCTGCACGCTCCTTGAAGGCTTCGGGAAAAGCGCCCGAACGTATTGTCCTGGGCCTTTCCGACGGCTCGATTGGACAGATTACCCAGCCATTCCCTGCTGGAGCGCCCTCGATCAAGGATCTGTGGGAGCAGGAAACCGGCATCAAGCTTGATATTATTGGCGTTCCAAGTGGCCAGGAGTTCACCAAGGTCATGCAGGACATCAGCACCAGCGGCGGGGCATTTGATGTCTATGCGGTTGAGTGGAACCGTCTTGGAGATCTGGCAGAGACCGGCGGTATCGTCAATCTGGATGAATATGTCGCCACGCATCGGCCCGAATGGGATGATGTGGATCGCGGCTATGTCGGCGGCGCCAAAGGCGTTTCACTGCTCAACAATTATCGTGGTTCGACCTATGGGGTGTCGCTGGATGGGGACTTCCAGACCTGGAACCATCGTACCGACCTGTTCTCTGATCCAAAGGAACAGAAGGCCTTTGCCGACAAGCATGGATATGCCCTGGCGCCACCGAAGACCTGGAAAGAACACGACGAGATCGCAGCGTTTTTCCATCGCCCGGATGATGGCCTGTTCGGCAGCACCGACCTGCGCAACCAGGGTTGGGGGTACACCAACTGGTATCAGCGCTACGTTTCCATGGCATCGCCAAACCAGTTTCTGTTTGCCGATGACGGTACGTCCTTGATCAACTCCGACCAGGGTGTTGCGGCCACAGAGGAATACGTCAAATCGCTGGCACATCACTCACCGGATGCAATTTCCTGGGGCTGGCCGGAACAGTATGGCAATTTCGCCAGTGGCGGCGCTGCGATGACCTGTGCTTTCTCCAATCTGCCGAAATTCCTCGACAATGCAGCCAATGAAGGCTCCAAGGTTACCGGCAAGATCGGGTCCCACATTCCACCGGGACGCGTTCACGACGATGGAATGGTCAGTCGTTCAGTGCTCTGGCTGAATCTCAGTGCCAGTGTCTCCTCGCAATCAGCCCATCCGGAAACGGCCTATCTGTTGCTTCAGTGGTTGGGTTCATCGCGCATCTATTCCTGGATGACGGCCAATCCGGGCGGCTATTTCGATCCGTTCCAACTGTCCAATTTTGCGGATCCGCTGGTGCGTGAAACCTACCATGATTATCACATGGATGTGGTGCGCGAGACTGTGCGTCGCACGGTTCCGACGATCAATTATCCAGGCGCAACTGCTTTCCACAATGCACTGGATGAAAATCTGGTGGGTGCCCTGACCGGTTCGATGACATCTGAACAGGCGATGCAAAACACCGAACGCAGCTGGAAGCGCATTGCCCGCCGTGTTGGTGAGGAGAAATTGATCGAGGCCATTACGGCAAACAAGGCGGCCTGGCCGGATCTTGTAGACCCCGTCTGATAGGACTCCCGAACTCCCGGTAAGCCCGGGGGCCAGCGAGTCTGGCCCCCGGAGGTTGTCAATTTGCAGGTGTAGTACATGCGTCGATCTCTCCCCTTTGAATTATTGCGCTATGCAATGATCTTGCTGATTATCGCGATATCACTGGTTCCGACGCTGTGGATGTTGTCGATGGCTTTCAAGCCAATCGCCGAATGGTCGGCCTCCGGTGCTGCTTTGACCTGGTGGCCAGAGAACCCGACGCTGGACAATTTCCGGTTTATTTTTGGTCAATCATCCTCCGAACTCATCGTGTCTCTTGAGCGAACCGCAGCGCGTCCCATTGTGGCATCCTTGCTCGCGGCGATCGTTGGTACATTGATCGCCATGACTGCGGGCACGGCTGCAGCCTATGGCCTGTCGCGGTTTGGCAAAGGCAACAATCTGCCTCTGGCCCTCATTCAATTGCGCCTGTTTCCACCCATGGCCGTGATGATACCGCTGATGATCATGTGGTCGTTTCTGGGTCTGATAGACAATTGGTTTGGTCTGGCGGTTGTTTACGGAATTGTCACGCTGCCCTTTGCCTTCTGGCTGATGAAGACATTTTTTGACGACATGCCACGCGAGATTGAAGATGCGGCGCTGGTCGAAGGCTGCACGCGGCTGCGGGTATTTGCCGTGATCACCCTGCCGATGATGCGCCCGGCGCTGGCATCCTCTGCGCTTTTCGTCTTCATCATGAACTGGTCGGATTATCTCATCGCACTGCTGCTGACGACGCGGGACTGGGTGACCATTCCCGTTTACATGACGTCACTGTCCTCCTCCATGACAGGGCAGCTCTATGGTGCGAAGGCCGCACTGGGGCTGATTGCGGCGATACCGCCGGTCATATTGGGTATTGCCATCCAGAAACATCTGGTGCGCGGTCTGACATTGGGAGCCTTGAAGGAATGAACGGGGTGTCTGTGAAAAAGGCGGATATTGCGGTGCTTCCGCAGGATAATGCCGGCAGTGAAGAAAAACGCCTTGGTTTCTGGCTGACGTTGCCTGCACAATGTCTCGTGCTGTTCATCGCCGTTTTCCCCATCCTGATGCAATTGTACATCTCGATGACGGACTGGTCGCCGCTGGATGGTATTCCCTGGTACAGGGCGTACGAGTTGTGGATCGGCTTCATCAACTATACGGATCTGGCCTCGGACAGCCGTTTCTGGGCCGCCATGTGGCGTACCTTTCTGGTGATGATCGTCTGCGTGCCGATCCAGTTTCTTCTGGGGTTGGGGCTTGCCGTGCTTTTCGTCGACGAGTTCCCGGGCAAGCGCTGGTTCTATTCGACGCTGTTGATACCAATGATGGTGGTGCCTGCCGTCGCCGGATACATGTTTTTCCTGCTTTTCCAGTCGGGCGGGCCGGTCAATGATCTTCTCTCGCTGTTTTCCGCATCTCCGGTCAAGATTGCCTGGCTGTCGGATCCCAGCCTCGCGCTGGTGGCTGTCATGGCGGCTGACATCTGGCAATGGACGCCATTGATGTTCCTTATCCTGCTGGCGGGCATGATTTCCGTTCCCCAGGATCAGCAAATGGCTGCCGTTTTGCTTGGCGCATCATGGGGACGTCGCTTTTTCACCATTGTGCTGCCCCGGATGAAGACCATCATCATCATCGCACTGGCGATCCGTACAATCGAAATCTTCAAGATATTCGACACACTCTACATCATGACCGGTGGCGGGCCGGGCGTCGCCACGGAAACCATCTCCGTCTATATCTACAAGGTCACCCAGCAGGATCTGATCTGGGGTTATGTGGCAGCGATTGCACTGGCCATCCTGATTGTGCTGTCTGTCATATCGGCGATTGCCATCAGCAAAATGTCAAAAGGGGCGAATGCCAGATGACGCAAATTGCCCTTTCCAATCTCGGCAAGAAGTTTGGTTCCTTCACGGCGCTGGCGCAGATGAACCTGACCATTGGTGATGGCGAGTTCGTGGCACTTCTCGGGCCGTCCGGCTGCGGGAAATCCACAACGATGAACATGATTGCCGGTATGGTGGACCCCACCGAAGGCGATATTCGCTTTGATGACCGCAGCATTCTGGATGTTCCGATGAGCCGCCGGGGTGTGGGTTTCGTTTTTCAGAATTATGCCATTTTCACCCATATGTCTGTTCGCGAAAACCTCGCTTACGGTTTGCGGGCGCAGGGCGTCAGTGCGTCCGAGCGCAACCGCCGGGTCAATGCCATGGCCGACCTGTTGCAATTGAGCCCGATGCTGGACAGACGGGCCGCGGGCCTGTCGGTCAATATTTTGCAGCGCCTGGCGATCGGGCGCTCAGCCGTGGTCGAGCCGGCCATATTCCTGCTGGATGAACCGCTGTCGAATGTTGATGCAGCGTTCCGCTCTGTCATGCGCAGTGAACTCAAGGCTCTGCAAAGGCAATTCTCACAGACCCTGGTCTATGTCACCCACGACCAGCTGGAAGCCATGACCATGGCGGATCGCATTGCGGTGATGGATCACGGCAAGCTGCTGCAGGTTGGCACGCCATTGGAAATTTACAACAACCCGCAGGACGTCTTTGTGGCGCGCTTCATCGGCTCTCCGGGCATGAATATTCTTGAAGGCACCATCGCTTCATCGGATGAAGGCAAACTGGTTGATCTGGCATCGACCGGCCGGTCGGCACCGCTTGCTCTTTCGGACCGCGCTGCTTCTCAAGGGTTGCCGGAAAAGGTTCTTTTCGGGTTTCGTCCTGAACAAGTCAATCCCGATCCCAATGGCACCATGGCCCTGCCGGTGAATTTCGTCGAACGTATCGGTGCGCGCACGATCCTGCATCTGGGAGGCGACGGCATCGAGGCCAAGGCCGTTCTGGACAACCAGATCGCGATGCCGAGCATTGGTGATATTTTGCGGTTTTCCATCGACCCGAAAATGGTACGGCTGTTCGATCCCGTTTCGGGAATTGCCATTGGAGGAGACATCTGATGGCATCGATTCGCCTTGAAAACATTTGCAAGCACTATGGCGATGTGGTGGCTCTGGACGATGTGAGCATTGAGGTCGAGGATAATGCGTTCTTCTGCCTGTTCGGCCCACCCCTGAGTGGAAAATCAACGATCCTGAAAATTATTCTGGGTCTTGAAACGCCCGACAGCGGCTCTGTCTTCATTGATGATCGCCCGATGAACGGTGTCAGCCCGGCACAGCGCAATGTGGCGATGGTCTTTCAGAATCTGGCGCTGTTTCCGCATATGACGGCCTTGCAGAATGTACGCTTTCCGCTGGTCGAGCGCAAAATAGCCGAAGATGTGATCGCTGCGCGTGTCGACGCAGTGACCAAAAAGCTGCACATGCAGCACATCCTCCACAAGCCGCCATCACAACTTTCAGGCGGTGAGCGTCAGCGCGTTGCCATTGCGCGGGCACTGGTGCGCGATCCGGTGGCATATCTGATGGATGATCCCATATCCGCCCTGGATGCGCGGTTGCGGGAGGAAACCCGGGTAGAACTGCGACGCATTCAGCGCGAGATGAACCAGACCGTCATTTACGTGACCCATGACCAGGAGGAGGCCATGTCCGTATCGGATCAAATGGCCATTTTCGAACACGGTCGCGTACGGCAGGTCGGCGCACCGCATGATCTTTATGATGCACCGGCAAGCACCTATGTCGCCGAAATGCTTGGAGCGCCTGCCATCAATCTGATGGCAGCAGGCGGCACCGCACTGAACGCCGGCAGACCGGTTCCGCAACAGGCCGTACAACTGGGCGTGCGGCCGGAACATTTGCGGGTTTTGAAGGATGGCGGCAATACGCAGGTCAGTGCGATCGAGCCAATGGGCGCCACGACAATTCTGACGCTGAAGGCCGGCGCGGAAACAATGAAGGCCGCCTTGCATGGGCAACCGGAATTCCAGGTGGGTGAATCCGTCAGCCTGTCGGTCGACCCGGCGCAGATACATTTTTTCGACAAGAACGGCGACACGCTGGTTGCCGTATAGAAGGGAGGGATACATGACAGATTTCAAGCCGGATCCGGACATTCGCAATCGCGATTCTCGCATCGGCTGCATTGGTGCAGGCATGATCATGGCCGAATGTCACCTGGCCGCCTATGCGCAGGCGGGTTTTCCCGTCGTCGCAATTGCCTCGCGCACGCCCGAAAGAGCTGCGACTGTGGCCGAACGCTACAATATTCCCAAGGTGCACAATACGCCTGAGGAATTGATCGCCGACCCGTCGGTCGATATTCTCGACATTGCCTATCCGCCCGATCAGCAGCCTGCATTGATCCGCGCCGCCTTGCAGCAACCGCACATCAAGGCCATTCTTGTGCAAAAGCCGCTGGCACTGACCTTGGGAGAAGCCATTGCCCTGCGCGATGAAGCCAAGGCTGCCGGCAAGATCATCAGCGTCAATCAGAACATGCGATACGACCAGTCTATGCGGGTCCTGAAGCAGATTCTGGAGCGCGGTGATCTGGGGCAGGTCGTCTTTGCGCAAATCGACATGCATGCCATTCCCCACTGGCAGGGGTTTCTGGAAGACTATGATCGGCTCACCCTGGCCAATATGAGCGTGCATCATCTCGATGTGCTGCGTTTTCTGTTTGGTGATCCGGACGAGATTACCACACAGGCGCGCAAGGATCCGCGCACGACCTTCGATCATCAGGACGGGATCACGGTTTCAACCCTGCGGTTTCCGTCAGGCGTTCTTGCCCTGTCCCTGGAAGATGTCTGGTCGGGACCGCGGCAGGACGGCTACAAGGACGATCAGCACATCACGTTCCGGGTGGAGGGAACGGAGGGCGTCGTCAAGGGCTCGATAGGCTGGCCGACAGGTTCGGCCTCGACGCTGAGCTATGCATCCACCAAAACCACGGGCGGAGAATGGGTGACGCCGACCTGGGAAAGCATGTGGTTTCCCCATGCCTTCATCGGCGTCATGGAGCAATTGCAACATGCCGTTGCCACAAATAGCGAACCGGTGCTGACCGTTGCGGACAACGTGAAAACGGTGGCGCTGATCGAAGCCGGATATCGTTCAATTGCCGAGGGGCGCACGGTGCGCCTTTCGGAAATCAACACCAAATAGACACCAAACGGAGGAAAAGATCATGATGCAAGCGGGAATTTTCACGGGGTATTTCCCCTATGGGCTTGAAGAAACGGCCAAGAAAATCAGGAGCCACGGCTTCAACACGGCGCAGCTGGATCTGCATTTCAAGGATATCGACCTGAGCTATGGCAATCTGAATGCTGCCAATTGCAAAAAGGTGCGTGACACGTTCCGTGCCAACGACTTGCCGATTTGTGCCGTATCGGCCTATACCAACATCATCCATCCCGATCTGGACCAGCGCAAAGCCAATGTCGACCGGCTGAAGGAAATCCTGCGCAATGCACGGGCATTGGGTTCGCGTTACGTGATCTCCGAAACGGGCACCTACAATGAGGAAAGCGAGTGGATGTCGCACCCCAAGAACAAATCCGAAGAAGGATTTGAGGCGTGCCGCAAGATCATCGCCGAACTGTCGCAGGAAGCCTATGATCATGGCTCGATGTTCCTGCTGGAAACCTATGTGAACAATGTCGTGGGATCGGTTGAGGAAACCGTGAAAATGTTTGCTCAGGTCGATCATCCGGGACTGGGTTTGCTGATGGACCCGACCAACTACTTCGAAGATCATAATATCGACCAGATGGACCAGGTGCTGAATCAGGTCTTCGATACATTGTCGGACAAGATCAAGATCGCCCACGCGAAGGATGTCGCACGCGCCGATGACGACAAATCGGAAAAACACGCCGATATCGGCGATGATGATGCGCTTGCGTCTCACACTTTCCGCGGGGTCGGCGAGATTGTGCTGAATGCTCCGGGTACCGGGGTGTTGAACTATGATCTATACCTGCAGCGTCTGGCAGAAAAACATCCGAACATCGAGATGATCATCGAGCATCTGGATGAGGCTGATGTGCCGCGTTCCAAAGCCTTTATCGACGAGAAATTCGTCGCCAACGGCGTATAATCAACGCGGCGGCGGGAATTGTTCCGCCGCCGCTCTCCACCTGGACCGTGTCCAGCGCATTTTTGACGAGGCCAGCACATGGTAGATATCTATGGCACAACGCATTCCCGGCGCGATCTCGCAGCCAGGTCCGGTGCGTTGAGTCAGTTCGCCGGTGTGCGGTTGATGACATTGGACAATGGCGTCGAGCGCAATGTGCGGATGCTGGAATTTCGCACGGGCAGCGGATTGCGCTTTACCGTGCTGGTCGACCGGGCGATGGATATTGCCGAGCTGGAATATAACGGCAAAGCCATTGGCTGGCATTCGCCGACCGGTTTTCGAAATCCCGGACTTCACGAAGTCGAAGGCGAGAAGGGGATTGGCTGGACCCGCAGTTTTTCCGGTTTTCTGGTGACCTGTGGACTGGACCATACATTGGGTCCCGAAGAGGTGCCGGCAGACAATTACAATTATCCCGGCCGTCCGACCGCTCGACATACCCTGCACGGACGTGTCAGCACGATTCCTGCGCGCCTGACCGGTTACGGTGAACAATGGCGGGGCGATCAATGCATTCTGTGGGCAGAGGGTATCGTGCAGCAATCAACCGTTTTCGGAGAGGATCTGCATCTGCTTCGACGCATTGAAGCCGATGTGGGCGGGCGCGAGATCCGGCTCACCGACCGGGTTATCAATCATGGTTTCCTGCGTACGCCGCACATGTTCTTCTATCATGTCAATCTGGGCTATCCGCTGCTCGATGAGGGCGCCCGCTATCTGGCGCCGATCAGTGATGTCGTCTGGGCATCGCATGCAGGGGCCGACTATCGCGCTCAGGGCATCGGCTATGCAAAGGCTGCGGCACCGGTCGAAGGTTTTACCGAGCAGGTCTGGCAACATGAAATGCGCGGCGATGCAAACGGCGAGGTCCCCGTGGCGCTGATCAATGACCGGCTCAACCTCGGCCTTGAGGTTGTGACAAACAAGAACCAATTGCCCTGCGCCTTTCAGTGGCAGAATTTTCAGGCCGGCAATTACACGATGGGCTTAGAACCTTCCAGCCATCATGTTCTTGGAGACCTGGCAGCGCGTGAACGCGGAGAAATGATCTGGCTCGAGCATGATGAAGCGCGGGCCTATGACGCGCGTTTCACTGTTCTGGACGGCGCAGACGAAACAGCTGCCTGCGAGGCGCGCATTGCGGCGATCGCCCAGCAGCCGAAAGATGATTTTCCGACACCATCGGGACAATTCCCATCACTGGCATCCGGGCGACATGACCGAACGCCGACAGTAACCAGACGATAGCATTGAGGAGACTTTGCGTTGACGATGTCTGATATCCAAAACCACACACGCGACTACAGTCTGGTCGGCGAGAGCACGCGCCGGGCTGTCGAGACGGGGTTGGCCAGTGCGCAATGGTATCATTCAGAGGTGCCGCGCAAGGTGATGAAGGAACTGATGCAGCGGCGTGACGGACCGGCGATCCGTGACACGATCATCTGGCTGGGGCTGCTGGTGGCCAGTGGCGCCGGCGGGGTTTATTTCTGGGGCAGCTGGACCTGTGTTCCCTTCTTCTTTGTCTATGGCGTTCTGTATGGTTCGGCCTGCGACAGCCGCTGGCATGAATGTGGGCACGGGACCGCATTTCGCACACGCTGGATGAATGATGTCGTCTATCAGATCGCCAGCTTCATGGTGTTTCGCAACCCGGTGTCCTGGCGCTGGAGCCATGCGCGCCACCACACCGATACGGTGATTGTCGGACGCGACCCGGAAATCGCCTTCATGCGTCCGCCAAATCTGTTCGAAGGCATCCTGCACTATATCGGCCTGCTGGACGTCGTCGCATCCTTCAAGGTCATGGCACGCAATGCATTTGGCATCCTGACGCCTTCGGAAAAAAGCTACATACCGGAATCGGAATGGCCGAAGGCCATTTTTGCCGCGCGCATCCATATCGCCATTTACCTGGCGGCAGCCATTGCTTCCTTGCTGATGTGGTCGATCCTGCCACTCATGCTGATCGGACTTCCGCGCTTCTACGGTTGCTGGCACATGTTCCTGACGGGCCTCCTGCAACATGGTGGGCTTGCCGAGGACGTTATTGATCATCGCCTGAATTCCCGCACCGTCTATATGAACCCGATCAGCCGGTGGATTTACTGGAACATGAATTATCACGTGGAGCACCACATGTTCCCGATGGTTCCCTACCACGCGCTGCCGCGACTGCATGAATTGATAAAGGACGATCTGCCGGAGCCAAACCCTTCCATGTGGCATGCCTATGTGGAGATGGTGAAGGTGCTGTTACGCCAGCGGCGCGATCCCGAATATTACCTGCGCAGAACCTTGCCCGCGACCGCCAGACCGTACCGTGAGGAATTCCATGCTGACGATGCGGTGCCTGCCGCCAGCAGCATTGCATGAACGCCCCTTTCAAGGAGACAAGGCCATGAGCCGCAAGAGACCGACCGTTGCAGATTTGCGTGCGCTGAAGGGCAAACGACAGTTGACGATGCTGCGCGTTTTCACCATTGAAGAGGCCGAGGCTGCCGAAACTGCGGGTATCGACATTGTATCGATTCCGCCGGAACTGCTTTTGAATCCGCGCTACCGGGAGGTCGCGCCATCGCTTTTCTCGATGACCGGCATGACCCATCTGGAGGCCGGCACCCGCGATGATTATCTCAGATTTGCCGGCGAGATGCTGCAGGCCGATGGCGATGCACTCTATTGCAGCGGTGGTTTTGGAACTGTGAAGTTTCTGGCCGATGAATTTATTCCAGTTGTGGCCCATGTCGGTCTTGTGCCGTCACGCGCCACATTGACCGGTGGCTTCAAGGCTGTCGGGAAAACCGCAGATGCTGCCTTGGCGCTTTACGAGGAATGCAAGGCCTTCGAGGAGGCCGGCGCCTTTGCCGTCGAGATCGAAGTGGTGCCTGTCGAGGTGGCCAGCGAGATCAGCAAGAGGCTGGATATGCTGTTGTGGTCGATGGGCTCAGGGGCGGGCTGTGATGTGCAATATCTTTTTGCCGAGGATATTCTGGGCGAAAATCGCGGGCACATGCCCCGCCATTCCAAGGTCTACCGCAATTTCGCCGCCGAGTATGACCGGCTGCAGGCCGAGCGCATTGCAGCGTTTCGTGAATATATAGCGGATGTGAACGATGGTTCCTATCCGCAGGACAGCCATATCGTGCATATGGCGCCAGACGAGTTCTCGCGCTTCTGCAACCAGCTAGACAAAGATTGCCAGCTAGACAAAGATTGAAGGAGAGACCCATGCCGTGGATCAGCGCCTGTGAGGCGGATGAAATCGATGCTGAAGATGTCATGCGGTTTGACCATGACGGGCACACCTATGCGCTCTATCGCAGCCCGGATGACAAATATTACGCAACGGACGGGTTGTGCACCCATGAGCAGGTGCATCTATGTGATGGCCTGGTGATGGACAACATCATCGAATGCCCCAAACACAATGGTCGTTTTGACTATACGACGGGTGCGCCCAAGGGCGCTCCCGTCTGCGTTGCTCTCAAGACCTATAATGTGAAGGTTGAAGCCGGCATGGTGATGATCGAGATCGCTTGATGGCAAGACCGCATGGCATGGTTATTATCGGCGGCGGCATTGCGGCCTCGCGTGCAGCCAATGCGCTGCGCGACGGGGGCTGGAATGGGCCCATCACTCTGGTCAGCGATGAAAAGCATGTGCCCTATGACCGTCCGCCGCTGTCCAAATCTTTTATGACCGATGCGCCGGCACCCGCGCCCTATCTGACGGACATAGCCGCTCTTGCCGCCATTGATGTCGATTTCATCAGCGCCAATGCTGCGACACGGATTGAACCGAAAGCATCGACAGTTCGGCTGAGTGACGGGCAGTCTCTGCCCTATGAAAAGTTGCTGATTGCCACCGGCGCGCAGCCGCGGCGTTTGACCTTGCCGGGTTCGGAAAGTGCCCGTGTCCATTATCTGCGCACGATCGAGGATTCTCTTGCCATTTCAGGGCAGTTGAAAGCCGGTGCGCATATGATTGTCATAGGCGGCGGGTTTATTGGTCTGGAAATCGCCTGCAGCGCCCGCAAACTAGGTGCGCGCGTCACCGTGATCGAGGGGTTGCCGCGTATCCTGTCGCGCGGCGTACCGCAGGAGATTGCACAGGTCGTCGCCAGCCGTCACCGCCAGGAGGGGGTGGCGCTTCATTGCAACGCAAACATCACCCATCTTGTTGAGAGTGATGACGTGATCGGCGTGACACTTGCCGATGGTCAGACGATCACAGGTGATCTTGTCGTCGCGGGCATTGGCGCGCAGCCGGCGACGGATCTGGCGTCAAACGCAGGTCTTGCGATTGAAAACGGCATTCGTGTGGACAGCTATCTGCAGACCAGTGATCCCGATATTTTTGCAGCCGGAGACTGTGTGTCTTTTCCGCTTGCCACCTATGGGAATACCAGGGTTCGGCTGGAATCCTGGCGCAATGCGCAGGACCAGGGCGTGGTCGCGGCGGCCAATATGTTGGGCAAGCAGCAGGCCTATGAGGCGATCCCGTGGTTCTGGTCGGATCAATATGATTTTTCACTCCAGATTGTGGGGCTGCGCGGTGCACAGGACCGTTCCATCCGACGTGATCTTGGGGACGATGCCTTCATCCTGTTTCATCTGGATCCTGCGGGGCGCTTGACGGGCGCCAGCGGCATCGGTGTCGGCAATGCGGTTGCGCGCGACATCCGCCTCACGGAAATGCTGATCGCCAAAGGCGCCATGCCGCCGGAAGAGCTGTTGGCTGATAACAAGGCATCACTCAAAGCGCTGCTGCGGCAACCGGGATAACATCACTGTAAATTCAATGCACCGCGGAGGAATGGTTCATCACGGCGCTGCAGCAACAGTCTGTGCGGGGGCGATTCCGCCAGCGAGAATATCGCGGACCATCGTGTAGGAGACGCGGGCATTGGAGATGGCCCGATAGAAATTGATCAGCTGGTCGGAAGGGTCGGACAGCTTCTGAAAGCCCGTGATGAATACGAGAAGCGTACCCACATCTGTTTGGCCATGGATGACCAGATATCCTCCGACCATCAAGACAATGATAGGGCCCAGGGCATTGAGGAAGTTTCCGAGGAATGTCAGGAAGTATTTGTGGCGGTAGATACGCATACGGGTCTTGAACAGTTTTTCGATCAATTTGTGCGACCTGCTGAAATGGCTTGTCGGGTCTTCTTCATCAGCATGGACATGATGGATGATTTCGTGATTCAGCTTGCGCACCAGTCCGGTTCTTTTGCGGGCAAGAAAATTGATCGTTCGTTGCACCTTGGGCACCAGTATCATTTGCGGCAGATAGACGATCAGGGCGAGACCCGCGATCAGCGGTTGTACCCAGATCAGATAGGTGACAACCCAGATCATCGTACCGGCCTGAAGCAGCGGCAGCGCAAGGCTGTCGCTCGCAAACCCTCCTATATCTTCGGCTTCCGCGGCGACGATTGATGCTGCTGTGGCATCATCGAACCCATTCGACAATGCGTCTTCCTTTGCCCAGACGTGTTTTTGCTCTTCCACAAGGATGCGATTGCGAAGATCGCGCGTGACCTCTTCAAGAACCAGTCCCTTTGTCAGGTTCAGGACATATTTGAGACCGCCTTGTATCAAAACAACCAGAAGGTAGGCCGCACCAAGCATGTATAGAAGCTTCAGGTCCGGTTTGGCGATTGCCTGATCAACGACACGACGCTGGATTTCCAGAGGAATGATTGAAAGCGGCACGATCGCAGCCGTCAGAAAACAAATCCGTATCTGGTTCTTGCGGCTGGTCATCCAGATATAGGCGTAAATCGATTCTGAGATCATGGGCGGCCTGCGCTTTGCGTTGAGATAATATTATCCATTGTGAACCAAGCAATCAATTTGCAAAGGTTCCTGTGAGCAAACCGTGTCGGCATCATCGTGTTGTGTTCAAGCAAAAATAGATTGCGTAAAATCCTTACATATCTTCACAGGCAGCAAAGTGGATGCTCCGATCATCTGGATATGTTGTTCATGATCTGCGGGGTCATGGAATATCCAGGATCCACAATGAACCTTCCAAAATTCTCGCAAAGCGCATCGACAGCCAATTTTACCCGGGGATTGCGGTGTCTTGCCTGCGGATAGAGAACCCAGATGTTCAGTTCCTCCGATTCATGATCGGCAAGCACCGGAACCAGGGCGCCTTGCTCCACCTCGTAGCGCACAAAGAAATCCGGCAGGTAGCCGACGGCTTCACCGGCGACAACATAGTATTTTGCCATCCAGTAGTCGTCGACATCAAAGCGGAACCGGGCCTCGGCTGACACGGCTTCACCACTTCGGTTCAGCTGCCAGGTTTCGGGAATGCCGGTGCGATTGTAGCGCACACCGGTCAATCCACTCAGATCATCCACGTGGCGCGGGGTGCCATTGACCCGTAGGAATTTCGGACTGGCATAGAGTCGATAAACGACGGACCCTAGTTTGCGGCAAAGCAGATCAGAATCCGGCGGCTGTCCGACGCAGACAAAACAATCAAAATCGTGCTGACCGGTCAGCAATGTTTCCTGGGGGTAGACGCGCGTCTCGAACAGCATATCGGGATGTTTGCGGGCCAGAAAGAGGGTCGCAACCCCCAAAATGAGCGTTCCGAATTCGGTGCCGCCTGCAAGGCGCACCCGGCCTGCATAGGACGAATGGGCATTCATTGCCGCACTGGTGGCCGTCTCACACATATCCAGAATTTTCTGGGAATATTCCAGATAGGCCTTGCCGGCATCTGTCAGGGCCAAACCGCGCGCAGAGCGAATGAACAATTCCACGCCAAGCGTATCCTCCAGACGTCTGAGGGCATGGCTGAGTGTGGATTTGGAAATATGCGATTCCACCGCCGCCTGGGTGAGGCTTCCCGTCCGGGCGATCTGCACGAAGCAGTAAATGTCTTTCGTTTCGGCCAATTCAGCCATGCGTCGGGCTTCCCTGTCTATTTGTCATGCGACCGATCGTGCTGGCACGGGCGTCACAGACCTGATTTCGGCTTGGTCGCCACCAGATGACACCATCCAATATATTGGACGCATCTCTCCGATTTCGGAACAGTCTTTTTTGGATTATTCCCATTAACCTTTTGATATAAAATAATTAAATAGTTTTAAGTCAATTCACCTGTTTTGCGTCCCGGTCATTGATGATGGAGCCGGGCTGAAACATACTTCATGAACCGACGCATTCCATTCGCCGCGACCAGCGATCACTTTGCCCTCGCCGGGAACGGGTTCCTTGTTCGCGAAGAATGGCCATGACAAGCAAAACAGGGTGCACTGAATGTCAATCACGAACAAGAGCGAACTGACGCTCGGCATTGCAAAGCAGTATCATATCGATCTTTCGAAAGATGATGTCGGTGGCTACGCCTTGCTGCCTGGCGATCCGGCGCGCAGCGATATCGTCGCCAAATATCTTGATGACGCGGTTCTGGTCGGCCACAAGCGCGAACACAAAAGTTTTTCCGGATTTTACAAGGGCATCAAGGTAACCGTGTGCTCCACCGGCATGGGGTGTCCATCAGCGGCCATAGCCATGGAAGAACTGGCCAATATCGGCGTGCACACATTCATCCGGATCGGGTCCAGCGCCGCCCTCAAGCCGGATATCAAAATTGGCGATCTGGTCATCAACACGGCGTCCATGAAAAACGAAGGCACGTCGAAATTCTATGTCCCGGACAATTTCCCCGCCGTAGCGGATCTGGACGTGACTCATGCGCTGATCCAGACCGCCAGGGAAATGCTGGCCGACACCGACATTGGCGTCCACTGGGGTATCGGTGCGACCGATGACGCGTTCTATGGCGAAACGCCGGAATGGTTTGATCATCTGGTCAAGCTGGGTGTGATGAATGTCGAGATGGAAGCCTCGGCGCTCTATACGATCGGCCACAAGCGCAACCTGCGTGCGGCCTGTATTTGCGCCGCCTCCATGAACCATGTGAACCAGGAGTTCATCGAAGGCGAGAACGTCAGACTGAAGCAAGGCTGGGAGGAAGAAATCAAGGTGGTTCTGGAAACCATCTACCGCCTTGAGCAGCAGGCGAAAAACTGAACAGAGAGCAGCAGGCGAAAAACTGAACAGAGAGCAGCAGGCGAAAGATTGAACATACGGGCGGCAGGTGAACCTTCCGCCGAACCAAGTATCAGGACAGAAACAGACAGGGAGCATATGATGAGATTCAACCGAAGAGTATTTTCCACCATGGTATTGGCGGGTCTATCGGGCGGCCTTTTGGCGGCGACATTGCCCAGTGCTGCGCAGGCAGCCGATGCCAAGCGTGCCATATTCCTGGCCAATGGCACGTTGGGCGACAAATCGTTTTTCGATTCTGCCGCGAGGGGGATGCAGGACGCCAAGGCGAAATACGGTGATGATCTGGAAATCCGTATCGTTGAAATGGGCGTAGACAAGAGCAAATGGCGGTCGTTTCTGCAGGATGCTTCCGAAGAGGACTACGACCTTGTTTTCACGATCACGTTCGAAATCGGCGAGTTGCTGGCAGAAATTGCGCAGGAATACCCCGATCAGAACTATGTGCTGATTGACGGATTTCTGCCGGAAGGTGCCGGTGATCCGCAAAATATCTATTCGGTTGTCTACAAGGCCAATGAAGCATCCTATCTGGCCGGAGTCATGGCCGCCGGCATGCTGGCTGAAGGGACCAATGTCAAAGGCACCCATCTGGGCATGCTGGGGGCATTCGATATTCCTGTCATCAATGATTTTTTCCTCGGTTACGTTACCGGCGCGCAGTCGGTAAAACCGGACGTGAAAGTTGCCGTGAGCTTTGCCGGGTCCTTTGAAGATGCGGCGCGCGGCAAGGAATTGTCGCTGGCTCAATACCGGACTGGGACAGCCATCGGTTTCAATGTGGCGGGACTGACCGGTCTTGGCCAGTTGGACGCGGCCAAGGAAACCGGGCAATGGGCCATCGGGGTGAATTCTGACCAGGAGCTCATTTTCCGCGAAAGCGATCCGGCACTGGCTGATCGCGTGGTAACCTCGGTGATGAAGAATATCGACGTCACGGTTGCACGCACCATCGACCTTTTGTTCGACGATGCTGTGCCGCTCGGCCAGTTCGAGGCGCTTGGACTGAAGGAAGGCGGCGTAGGCATCGTCAAGGACGGGGTCATGGCCAGCGTCGTGTCGGATGACGTCAAGGCGAAAATCAATGCGGCGGAAGCGGCCATTATCAACGGTGACATTGTGGTTGAATCGGCTTTCGGCAAGGATACCGCCGAGATCGAAGCCATTCGAACGGCTGTACGACCCTGAAAATGATCCCGGGCGACATATCGGGGCTTGTCCCGGCGCATTGCGCCGGGGCATTTTCAACTAGATTTTTCCATATGGGTATTCAGCGCGTCTCGGCCCATGAAGCGCGGTCATGTCGAAGGCAGGTAGGCAGATGACAGGAAATGAAACCACGCCACAAAAGGCACTGGTGGAATTCCGGGAGATTGGCAAGACCTATCCAAATGGCACCGTTGCCCTTCGCAATGTGAGCTTCCAGGTCATCGAAGGCGATATTCTTGCTGTCTGCGGTGAGAATGGTGCTGGAAAATCCACCCTGATGAAAATTCTGGCTGGTATCGAGCAGCCGACACAGGGCACAATCCATTATGAGGGACGCCAAAAGCGCATTGCTGATCCCAATGTCGCCGGAGACATGGGTATCGGCATGGTGCATCAGCATTTTTCGCTGATCCGGTCCTTGAGCGTTGCGGAAAATCTGGCGCTTGGCCAGGAGTCGAGGCGCGGCTTGCTGATCGACAGGCGCGCGGCCGCAGACCGGGTCCGGGAACTGGCGCAAAAATTCTCTCTGGACGTTGACCCGAATACCAAAGTGGGTTCGCTTTCAGTCGCGGCGCAACAGAAAGTGGAAATTCTGAAGGCGCTTTCTCGCAACACGCGGCTGTTGATCCTGGACGAACCATCGGCTGTTCTGACACCCCAGGAGACGCAGGAACTGTTTGTACAGTTGCGCTCCTTGCGGGCGCGCGGCGTGACCATCATCTTCATATCGCACAAGCTGCACGAGGTGCGTGCTCTTGCCAATCGGATCACGGTGATCCGTTCAGGCGAAGTGGTGGAAGATGGTGTGCTTTCGGAAATGTCGGATGCGGCCATCTCCAAACTTGTCATGGGGGTTGATGTCACAAGGGCCAGCCGTAACCAGCGTGACCTGAGCGCTGCAGCACCCGTCGTTGTCGTAAAGAAGGCCACCGTGGCAACGGGTGATGCCGATCGGCGCATTGACGCGATTGACCTGACCATAAGGGCAGGCGAAATTCTCGGCATTGCCGGGGTGGATGGCAGCGGCCAGGAGGGTGTGGTCGATCTGCTGTGTGGCAACGTTCAGCCGGATGAAGGCGATATCGCGTTGCTCGGCAGGCCGATGGCGCTGGCAACGACACTCGACTGGAGGCATGCAGGCATGGCGCATCTGCCGGGGGATCGGTTTCAGATTGGCGGTGCGCCCCAGATGAGCCTTGTCGATAATGTCATGGCCGGATCTCATCGCGACAGGCAATTTACCCGGGGGCCGTTCCTGCGGGTTGGCGCCATGGTTGCGCGCACCAATGAACTGATCAAGACGTTCAATGTGCGCTGTCTGGGTCCGCGTGAGCCGCTGAATTCGCTGTCTGGAGGCAACGCCCAGAAACTTGTTGCGGCGCGCGAATTTTCATCGAACCCGAAATTCCTCATCGTCAACCAGCCGACCCGTGGCATTGATGTGGCTGCAGCAGCGATGATTCACGGCGAATTGCTGCGCCTGTCACAAAACGGCACTGCCATCTTGCTGGTCACCTCCGATCTGGATGAACTGCTGCAGCTCTCGGATCGTGTCGCCGTGATGTTTGACGCTCGGATCGCCGTTGTTCTGGAGAATGAGGGTCTGACGCCTGAGCGCCTGGGACCCTACATGCTCGGCCTGGAGAAAGCATCATGATCAGAGCGGCCTTTGCATCGACGGCAATCACAGCCGGTTTCTGCCTGTTTGTCCTGCTGGTCGTCCTAGTGCCGGTGGCTTTGCTCTATCCGGAACCCGGTGAGGTGCTCAGCCGCTTCCTGCTGGGCCCTTTCGAAAAAACCCGATATATGGGCAATATTGTCGAATTGGCGACTCCATCCATGCTGACAGCCCTTGCGGTCGTGCTGATGTTCCGTTGCGGCGCCTTCAATCTGGGCGTTGAAGGATCGTTCTTTCTTGGCGGCCTGACCACCGCTGCCATGGTGCTGTGGATGCCGCTTCCACCGCTGGTGGGCATTCCACTTGCCTTGCTGGCCGGTGCGATTGTCGGCAGTCTGGTGTGCGGGATTCCGGGCATTTTGAAGGCGACGACAGGGGCATCCGAACTGGTGTCGTCGCTGATGCTGAACTATGCAGCCGTTTTCATTGGCCTGTTTGTCCTCAATTATTACCTGCGCGACCCCACCGCAGCGATGCTGTCCTCCGACCGGTTCCCGGCAGAATATCGTTTTGAATCGCTAATTCCGCGTACCCGCATACACATCGGATCCATCGTCGCGGTTGTCGCCTGCATCATTGGCGCCATTTACCTGAACCGAACGTCACAGGGCCTTGAAGTGCGGATTTCCGGCACCGGCAATGATTTTTCCAGACATCTGGGTTTGAATTCAGTTGCGCTGAATATCAGGATCCAGGTGATCGGCGGGATGATCGCCGCCTTTGCCGGAGGCATAGAGATGCTTGGCCTCTACTCGCGGTTCACCTGGCAAAATACCACAGGAAACGGCTGGACCGGGGTGATTGTCGCCATCATCGCGCGTGACAATCCAATCCTGATCATTCCGGCTGCGCTGTTCATCGGATACCTTCAGGTCGGCGGCGATCTCGTTTCGCGGGCGTTCGGTGTTCCAACGGAAATCGTGTCGCTGATACAGGCGCTGGTGATGATCTGCGTCACATCGGTGGCAATTTTTCAACACCCGGCGCTGCGCAAATTCGTGCAGGGTAACAGGGGCGAGGCGGCACAATGATGGATCTGGCTGCAAGTCTTTTGAGCCCAGAATTTTTCGCGGCCATCCTGCGCGTGTCGACGCCGATCATTCTGGTGGCGATGGGTGTGTTGATTTCCGAACGCGCCGGTGTGGTCAATATTGGCGCCGAGGGGATGATGCTCAGTGGCGCCTTTTGCGGGGTGGTCTTCAGCGCCTATACGGGAAGCGCGACCGTGGGGCTGGTCGCCGCGATCGTGGCGGGCATGGTCGGCGGGCTGTTCATGTCCTTTGCTGTCCATGTGCTCAGGGCGAACCTGTTTCTGTCCGGTATAGCGCTCAACCTTGCTGCTTCGGCGGGCACGATCCTGGCGCTGTTTGCCCTGACCGGCGAGAAAGGAATCTCCGGAACGCTGGACAGTGAAGTCCTGCCGTCGGTGCACATACCCTGGGTGCAGGATCTTCCGGTTCTCGGCACAATCCTGTCGGGGCATCATATCCTGACCTATGTGGCATTTCTGTCTGTTCCGGCGGTCGCCATCTTCATGATGCGCACCCCGACGGGTCTGCGGATGCGTGCGGTCGGTGAAAATCCCGAGGCTGCCAAAGCGACCGGTCTTTCGGTTATTCGATTGCAATTGCAGGCCTTCCTGCTGTGCGGGGTTTTTGCCGGGGCGGGCGGTGCGTTTCTTTCCATGGGCTATGTCAGCTGGTTCTCCCAGAACATGACGGCAGGCCGGGGTTTTATCGCGCTTGCCGCTGAGGTGATGGGTGCGGGTGGCGCCTATGGCACGCTTGCGGCGTCCTTGCTGCTGGGCAGCGTCGATGTGCTGGCCATTGCCTTGGCCGGAGAGGGGCTCCCCAGCGAATTGCTGCAGGCCGCGCCCTATGTGGTGACCGTTCTTGCGCTTGCTCTTTACGGGCTGCGGCAGACGAAACAGAAAACGATAGGAACAGTGCATTGACAAAGTTGAAGGTAATTTTTGACACCGACCCCGGCGTGGACGACGCCATGGCCCTTTTGTTGCTGGCGCGCCATCCGCGCATTGCGCTCCTCGCGGTGACCACTGTTTTTGGCAATGCATCGCTGGATCAGGTGGTTTTCAATGCCCTGTATCTGAAAGACCAGTATGGTTTTTCGGCGCCTGTGGCGCGCGGAGCGGGGTTGCCTCTTGTGGTGGCGCCCGGTGAGCCACCGGCTTTCGTGCATGGTGACAATGGTTTGGGAGACATTCCGCTCCCGGCGCGCAATGTGGCGCGGGCTGACATGATTCCTGCACACCAGTTGATCATCAAGCTTGTGCGCGCACATCCGCATGAAATCACCATTATCGCAGTGGGCCGGATGACCAACCTTGCCCAGGCGCTTGCCGAAGATCCGGGAATTGCACCTCTGGTCAAACAGGTGGTGATCATGGGTGGGGCCTTTGGTTACAACGGCCATTGCGGCAATGTCACTGCAGTGGCGGAGGCCAATATCATCGGTGATCCGCATGCTGCTGATCGTGTATTGGCAGCACATTGGCCCATTGCCATGGTTGGCCTGGATGTCACCATGGAAACGGTGATGAGCGACCAGTATCTGGCCGAACTGGCGACCACTGGCGATGACGGCGCCTTTGTGCGCAAGATTTCCCACGGCTATCAGGACTTTCACAGGAAAACCATCAATCTGGATGGTTTCCCCGTTCATGATTCAAGCGCGGTTGCCTATGCGCTACACCCCGAGTTCTTTGATACGATCAATCGCCCGGTGCGCGTCGTCGACCATGGTGATTGCATCGGACAAACCCTTGCAAAGGGCGAAGGTGACGCGGCGGATTCCTTCAATTGGGAAGGTCGGGCGAAGATCAGGGTCTGTACCGGTGTTGAAAATCAGGCTGTCCTGAACTTCTATCGTCAGACATTGGCTGGCCGCGCGACCTGACAGCGCGCGGGCGCAATTGGGTTTCATTTGACGCTGTTCAGGGGCGTGCCACCACAGCGTAGATCTGGTCGCCCCGCCCAACAGAAAACAACCAGGGGTCTTTAAGGTCCACCAACCAATCCCATCGATTCAGCACAACAACGAAATCAGGGTCGGCGTCGAACGCCACAATCTCGAACCTGCCGACATCGAGGAACGGAACAAGTGTTGACGGCGGACCGTTCACAGCCAGGCGGATGGTCTCATCAGATGCAAAATTTTTGCGCACATGCTCGTTTAACCCATCAGCCACCTCCCTGAAAGACGTACCCCAATAGTCAAGTTCGAAAGTGCCGACTGGATTGGCCAGCGGGTTATAATAGGCATATTCGTAGGGGTGAATCCGCCACATGCCGACGACAGATTGAATGACACAAACTGCGGTGACCGCAGCCAGAAAAATACGCATACGCCTGCCGCTTGCCATTATGACACCGAGAAACCCGAATGAAAGCACAATACAAAGCAATGGCACGACGAAGAGAAGGTGGCGCAAACCGTCATAGAGCACAGGCCGTGCCACAAGAACCCCCACCAAGGGAATGGCCAGCGCCGTGATCATGACGCACACAACACTGAATGCCTCATAATTGCTGCGATAAACACGCGACAGGGTGCGAACAATTGCTCGGGGTGCAAGAAGGATTGCGACCAGCATGGTCACAAGGAACAGGTGATAATAGAGAGGCAACTTGACAAGAAGATAGCCGAAAAAATAATGCCAGGGCAGATTCTGAGCCTCAACAGGATGCCCAAAATACAACACTGTCCCACTCCAGGGGAAATTGCTGGCCATACTGATGGCATTCCCCAAGGCCTGCGGCCGAAAATCACTGAGTATACCCGGCATCAAAGCCGTATAAGCGACAATGAATACGGCGCATATCAAGGACAATTTCTTCAATCGTGAAACAATTTGCTGAGGCAGGTGCGCAGGAAACACGGCAGGCCTTACCTTCGCATACCTTGTGTCTACAGGACGCAAGGCAGGAAGAATGGTCGCGATGAGCACCATGATAAACAGCAAATAAACGGCGGCGAACCGCAGCGATACAAGGACACCCAACAGAATGCCAAGGCCAATGCAGTTCACCAGATGATGCCTTCGTCCGGTGTCAAAACAATAGAACATGAGATAGAGCGTCCAAAGGAAAACACTCGCGAAGACACTGTCCTTCGGGTTGATAAAGGCGTGACCAAAAAACGAGGGTGTGATCCCGACCAGTACCGCAACAACCAGTGCCAATGGCCTTGAAAAAATGCGCTCGCTTATAAGAAACACCGGTATCAGACAGGACAACGAGATAAAGGCCTGGATGAACGAGCGGATCGCCCAGCGCTGTTCCTCGTCGTTCGCAAAGCGTTGTGCCTGGCCAATCAGAAGATCAATGAATGTGCCGTAATAGAGATTCTGTTTTTGTTGTTCATACGCTGCTTGAAATCGTGGACCGTCAAACCCCTCAAGGTAATAGGTTTGGGCAGTTTGCGCGCCCGCCTCGCGTGACGCAACATCCCACGAACGACCGAAATCACCGGCCGGCAGCAACAATATGCCAATGGCGCCGACCAGAATCAGCAGACAGAGGCGCAGCGAAAGCTGCTCCTTGCCGGCAGAAATTATCGGTACGGTTGGCATAACTTTTATCTCCAGCCCGCATGTCGCCGTGACCGATCTGGATCAAACTATTGCAGCTTTGCCCTAACAGCAAGCGACACGCAAAAAGCGGGCGGATTGCCGCTTTCCGGCGACACGGTCTTCAATGCCTTTGCCGATTGCAAGCCGGTTCAGATTCCCAACCTGACCCTCAGGCTGGAGGTCAACAATATATTCGATGAGGAATTATCAGACCTTTGGTCGTTAAGCGCTTTAACGCATGGGGTGTAAAGGGAATGACACATGGGCTCGCTGTCAAACCACCATGTCGATAGGAGGCAAACTTGTAGCCAGTGCTTGATAACTAGTTTGATGTGCGGCTAATTGACAAACAACATCGGGTGCCGGGCAAACCGGCAGCGATCATTTTCGGGGCGTAATGAAGTATAACATCGTCAATGTCGGCAACAGCGAATGGTTCAATTTCAAGTCGGACATTATCTATGGGCTTTACCATAGCTTGGTCAGGCGGGGACATGATGTCACCATTTCCCACAACCGCTTCGCCCGCAGGACGAATATTGTTATCGGTGCAGATTTCCTGGCCAATGACCCCGAAAAAGTCGATGATTTATGCCGCAATCATGTTGATTACATTATTTATGAAATTGAATTTTTTGATGGAAAGACGATCAATTATCGCAAGCAATTCAATGTTTCCAATTACCTGAAGCTGATCTTCTCATCGCGCTACGTCGTGACACCCTATAAAGCCAATGTAGCCTCCTATAAGGAAGTCGGATATTCCGGTTCCATACTCTATGCCCGATGGGGGCATTTTCCGGAGCTCAGCAATCCCAATATAAGCCGTGTGGCAGGTGAAGAATTCCATGGTGCCTTTTATGGTCTGGCAAAGGGTGACCGGCGGCAGAAACTGGCAAGCCTGCAGGCCAGCAATTGTATAAAAATCGCTGTTCTTGGGCCGCGGGACCCGCATATGCTGCGTGAATATTCTCTATCGAACGCGCGTTGGGGCTTGTCCTTGAGCTATGGTGCGCACGAGGCTTTCGTCAATCCATTCAGGCTGTATTATATGTGTGCAAACGGCGTTGCTGTACTGTGTGATTCCACGCGCGATGAAGACGGCTACCTGTCGATTGCCGAATTTGTGGAATTTGATGCCTTAGAGGATCGGCTGCTCGACGCGCCGCCTTCGGCTGATCGGGTAATCGAACGGGCGTCGGCTGAATCCCTCTTCGGAAACCTCAAGGATGTTTTTTGAGCCTTCTTGAATTTATCTGGTTGTTTTTATTGGGCTAATTTTTTTACGCTGAATTCATCGGGCAATGAGGCCTTGCCTTGATGTGAATTCAAACTCCATGATTGTGAACCCGTGGGTCTGCAACAAGAGTGGCTTCCCACTGGCCATCTCCGACGCTTGTTGCAATCAGCTCCAGGATCAGATTTCGAACGGCCTCAAGCGCGTAGGTAGGCGGGCGGTTGGTCAGTGAACACACGTGCAGCGTTCGATATAATTCCGGTTCAATGATTGGGCGGAAGTGCAACGTGCCAAGGGCCAATTGCTCGCGCATGAAGAGTTTTGTTCCGATCAGGCAACCAAGGCCGGCTTCCAGCGAGCCGCCAATCGCCTGCACCGAATTCATCTGCAGATTTGTCCTGCCCTCAATCTTCTTCAAAAGGTTCACGTCGTCTATGATGGCGCGGGCGGAAATGCCCTGACGCAGCATGATGAGTGGCAATTCAAGCAATTCATTGAAGGTGATCGCATCGTTGCTGCTGCCGATGATCTCTTCCTTGCCGATCAGCACCATGCGCTCTTCCAACACGGGTATGGTGCGCAGAAGCGGATCGGAGGGAGGGTTGTAGACCAGCGCCAGATCCACGTCGGTGGCCATCAGGTTTACCAAAGTCGCGCCTGACAGGCTCTCGGTCAAGGCCAGATCCAGGCGCGGATAATCCTCGATGACCCGCCGCACGAGGTCCACCCCAATGGCCTTGACGGCGGAATAGGCCATGCCGAGCGAGACCGCGCCTGCAACTTCGCCGCCAGCCTCGCGCAGGTCCGCCTCGGCTGCGCGCATGGCCTTGAGTATGAGCTTGGCGTGTTCATAAAGCCGGTGCCCTGCCGCAGTCGGCTCCATGCCACGGGGTTTGCGTTCAAACAGTGCGACGCCGAGATCTGCTTCCAGGTTTGCCAGATGATGGCTCAATGCGGAGGCTGCGACACGCATGTTGACGGCGGCGCTCGACAGCGTTCCATATTCGACAATGGCTGCGAAATAGCGAAGTTGGCGGGTGTCCATGGTTTCCAATATATAGAACGTAACTATAGAAACTTTATAATATCCAGATGTCATTGTTTTGGCTAGCCTTGGATCAGGAGAGGAGCATTGATGGCCGATCAGTTCAAGCCGCTTGAAGGCATACGCGTTGTCGAGATGAGCCACATGATCATGGGGCCTTCCTGTGGCATGTTTCTGGGTTTTCTGGGTGCGGAAGTGATCAAGGTTGAACCGCCGGAAGGTGACAAGACCCGCCATCTGACTGGTATGGGCAGTGGCTTTTTCCCGACGTTCAATCGCGGTAAACGCTCGATCACGCTTGATTTGAAATCACAGGCCGGGCGCGCGGCATTGGACAGGCTGCTTTCAACCGCAGACGTTTTCGTCGAGAATTTCCGTGATGAGACCCTGGCCAAAATGGGCTTTGCGCCGGACAGTCTTCGGACAAAATTTCCCTCTCTGATCGTCTCTTCGTGCAAGGGTTTCCTGCACGGCCCCTATGAAAACCGTACAGCCATGGATGAGGTTGTGCAGATGATGACGGGCATGGCCTATATGACCGGTCCGACCGGCCGACCCCTGCGCATCGGGTCTTCGGCCAATGACATCATGGGCGGCCTGTTCGGCGCCTTTGCGGTGCTGGGCGCGCTGCTGCAGCGTGGCAAGGATGGTGACGGGCACACCATTCGTGTCGGCTTGTTCGAGAATTGTCTGCTGCTTGTTGCCCAGCATATGGTTCAATTCGATATTGAAGGTCGGGAGGCGCCGCCGATGCCGGAGCGGGAATTCTCCTGGCCGGTCTATGATATCTTCGAGACTTTAGAAGGGCGGCAAATCTTCATCGGGGCGGTGACGGAAGGGCAATGGGCGCTGCTTTGTAACATTCTTGATCTCCAGGAACTTTTGACGGACTCGCGTCTTCAGACACGCATGGACCAGATCAATGCGCGCGACTGGACGATCCCGATTGTATCAGAAGCGGTCAGGAAAAGTGCCTTTGACGACCTCGTCGCCGCTTTCGAGCCGGCCGGTATTCCCTTCTCGCCAATCAACCGTCCGGCGGAAATGTACGAAGATCCCCATGTGATGCGGGCGGGTGGATTGTTCACGTCACATTTGCCACAGGGCGGCACCTGCCGTGCGCCGGGCTTTCCTTTCGAAGTGGACGGTGCGCCTGCCGAGGCTTTCGGTTTTGATATTCCGGGCATTGGCGATGACACCGGCGACGTGCTGGGCGCGCTTGGCCTTGACGAAGCCGCCATCACGGCCGCACGTGGTCGTGGCGGGGAGAAGCGCGAATGAACAGGACCGCACCAATCTACCCCAATGACCGCGTGACCTTGCGTGAAGTAGGGCTGCGTGACGGATTGCAGATGGTCAAGACCTGGCCGTCCACGCAGGTCAAATGCGCCTGGCTCAATGAAGAATATTTGGCCGGTGTACGCCATTTCGAAATCGGCTCATTTCTACCTGCTGCCCGTTTTCCGCAATTTGCCGATGTGGCGCAGATGGCTGAAGCGGTCGCAGCGCTTGATGGCGCCCATTCGGCGGCACTTGCTCTCAATGAACGGGGCGCTGAAGCCGCGCTGCAAAGTGCGGTTGGCGAGCTGGTTTGTGTCGTTTCGGCGACCGAAGAGCACAGCCAGGCCAATATGCGTCGTTCGCGCGATGAGGCTGTCGCTCTTGTTGCAAACGTGAATTCCATGCGCAATGGGGCTGCGCCGGACAAGATCATCAATGCCGGCATTTCCATGGCCTTCGGCTGCTCCATTGCCGGGCCCGTCGCACCCGCTGACGTTTTGCGCCTGGCGGAAGCCTGCCTGAATGCCGGTGCGGATATTGTCGGTCTTGCCGACACGGTGGGTTATGCGGGACCGAAACAGGTGGCTGATATGTGCCGGTCGATGGCGCAATTGTGCGGTGATCGGGCCTTCTCGATCCATTTGCATGATACGCGCGGTACCGGCATTGCCAATGCGGCAGCAGCGCTCGACAATGATGCGCGTATCCTTGACGCATCGCTGGGTGGCCTGGGTGGCTGCCCCTTCGCGCCAGGCGCAACGGGGAATGTGGTTTTTGAAGACCTTGTCTTCCTCTGCGAAACCATGGGATTTGCAACCGCGATTGATCTGGATGGACTGGCCAAGGCCCGAAAAATTGCTGAAACTGCGATGCCCGGAGAGGAATTTCACGGGGCGATCAGCACAGCGGGCGCACCGACAGGAATCGATTGGAGGGCATGAGGCCCATTTCGAAAATGCGAACTGAAACAAACCTGGGAGGAAAACATGAAATATTTGAAAACACTTGCGCTTTCGCTGGCGGTTGGAGGATCGTCAATGGTTGCAGCACAGGCGGCAACTGAAATGCGTTGCAGCCACCAATTGCCGCCGGGACACCATATCGCCAAGGTCATTGACCAGTGGGCCGCTGAAGTGGAAAGCCAGTCCGACGGCGAGATTGATGTTCAGATTTTCGGGGCGGACAGTCTTGTCGGCGCACGTGAAAACATTGTCTCGACGGCAAAGGGCGATATCGAATGCGCCTTCTCGGTGAATTTCCAGTGGGGCAAAACCCTGCCCATCATGAATGTTACTGTATCGCCCTTTGCCTTCGGCGATATTGATGTCTGGCGCAAATGGCCTGACTCGGATGCAGCAGCCTTCCTCGGCGAAAAACTTGAGGAGAAGGGGCTGAAAAATGTTGTCTGGCTTTTCACCACGAATTCATCGGTCTTTACGAGCAATGGCAAATTCCTCAAGGAACCTGGGGATTTTGAAGGGGTGAAAATCCGCGGCCTCGAGCCGTCCTTCAACGCATCGCTTGAGGCCATGGGGGCCGCGCCAAGCTCGATGTCCGGCTCAAAGGTCTATCAGGCGCTGGCGACCGGCGTCATTGATGCCGCCATCACGGATGTTGCCGCCGCCGTTTCGCGCAAATACTTTGAGGTGCAGGACCACTTCGTCGTGCTGCCGGTGATTTCCGTTTACTTCCACGGCTATGTGAATCCTGCCTGGTATGACGGTCTTTCCGACAAGGCCAAGGCTGCTCTGGACGGTGCGGGCAAAAAGGCTGCCGGTTGGGCCATCGAAGCTTCGCTCGCAGCATCAGCCAGTGCACCTGACGAGTTGAAGGAAAAGGGCGCCAATGTGCATATTGCAACAGATGCGGAGAATGCAGCACTGCAGGATGCCATGCGGCCGGCCTTTAACGCCAAATTTGCAGGTGATCCCGACAGCCAGAAGCTGATCGAACTCATCGATCAGATGTAAATCGGCACCATGGCTTCAAACCAAAACAATGGGGAGGGGAGCATTTCCCTTCCTACCCCGGATGGTGCAGACACGCCCATTGCACGTGTCCTGGGCTTGCCGGCACGGCTGGCGGGTCTGGTCAGCACTTTGCTGATCATCGTGATGCTGGCCCTTGTGACCTATTCGATTTTTCAACGCTATTTTCTGGATACACCGTTGAAATGGGGCGACGAATTGCTGGGCTATCTGTTGGTTGCATTCGTATTCCTGGGCGCGGCAGAGGCGTTGAGGCGCGGCGATCACATATCGATTGACCTGATTTCCGACCGCCTGAAGGGGAAAACACGCAGGGCTTTCAGCATGATCCATTGCTTGTGTGTTATCGCCTTTGCGCTGGTTGTGGGCATCAGCACATGGCACGGTATCGGCTTTGCCTATGATTTTGGTTCCTATTCGCCAGGCTATCTGGAAATGCCCATGTGGATTCCGCAAATACCCATGCTGATCGGCAGTCTCCTGCTCACCCTCGTTGGCTTTGGCAGGCTCTTCACCCTGTTTGCGGTAAAATGACATGACCATTCTGATCGTCTTTTCCGCCCTGATCGCGATGCTGCTGCTGGGCATGCCGATCTTTGCCGCCCTCGGACTGGTGGCCGCCGCAATCCTGCTCATCTATGAGGGCGGTTTTTCCAGTGTTGCCGACACGATCTTTGCCCATCTCAACAAGGATCTGCTGACTGCCATCCCGTTGTTTGTCTTCATGGCGCAGATCATGATACGCGCCCGGGTGATTGACGATCTGTATGATTTTGCCCATGCCGTCATCGGTCATATCAAGGGTGGTCTCGGCGTCGCAACGGTGCTGTCCTGCACGATTTTTGCAGCCATTTCCGGCTCCTCTGTCGCAACGGCGCTGTCCATTGGTTCGAGCGCCATTCCCCAGATGAAGCGCTTCGGCTATCCTGCCCGCGATGCGCTGGGGGTGATTGCCGCCGGCGGCACCCTGGGCATCCTGATCCCGCCTTCAGGGCCGATGATCCTCTATGCGATCGTCTCCGAGGTCTCCATTGGCGCCTTGTTCCTTGCCGGCGTCATCCCGGGGCTTCTGATGGCCCTGATTTTCTCAGTTTTCTGCATGATCCAGGCCCGCTGGCGGATCAATGTCCATTCGCCGCAATGGGTCGGCTGGTCACGGGCGATGGCGGCCACCAGACGCTCGATCTGGGCCTTGTTGGCGCCGCCGGTTGTCATGGGCGGTATCTATTTCGGGATTTTTACCGCATCGGAAGCGGCTGCGGCCGGATCGATTTATGCATTGGTCGTTGCGGTGCTCGTCTATCGTAATTTCGGCTTGAGAGACCTTTATGAGGCTGCCTATGCCACCATGCGCACGTCGGTGATGGTTTTCATGATCATCGCGGGCGCTTCCATGTTCGGCCATGCCATCACCATCATTCGCCTGCCAGTGGGTGTCACGGAGGCTGTTGCCGGTCTTGGTCTTGGGCCGCTCGGTTTCATCATTGTGGTCATGGCGTTGATTTTCGTCATGGGCATGTTCCTGGAATCCATTGCCATCATTCTCATCACCACGCCGATCCTGCTGCCGACCATCACGGAACTCGGCATCAATCCGATCTGGTATGGCATATTGCTGATGGTCAATCTCGAACTGGCGATGATCACACCGCCGGTGGGGATGAATCTTTTCGTCATCAAGGGGATAGCGGACGCCCCCCTGTCGGAGGTCGTCAAAGGGGCGGCACCCTTTGTGCTGCTGATGCTTGCAGGCCTTGCCCTGTTGATCGCCTTTCCGGCTCTTGCAACCTGGTTGCCCGGCGCGGCGGGCTTTGGTCGTTAAGCGCGCCAGCAGCAAGTGAACGCCCGGCGTTGCGCCTCAAGCTGCACACGGGCATAATCATCGAACTTTGGTATAGGTGATCCTCGCCGCAACAACGGGCCTCGTTTAGATGTTTAAAGCCAATTGGAGAATGCGATTGGGTGCTTTGCGCCGGTCGTTTGCGCGGTTTGATCAGATCATTGCTGTGACCGGCAGCGTTGGAAAGTCGTCAACAACAGGACTGATTGGCGCGTTGATGCGGTCCCAGGGGCGCACTCTCGTCGGGCAGAATTTCAACGACTACAAAGCGATCGTTGTCACTCTGGCCAGTTCTCAGTTGCTCAACAGATACTGGGTTCAGGAAGTGAGCGGCGATGCTCCGGGTGCAGCCCTCAAGGCTGCAGGTTTTCTGCGTCAGACGGCCACCGTGGTGACCAGTGTAGGAAACGACCATATCCAGAATTTTTCCAGCGTCGACGAAATTGCAAGGGAAAAGGCGAATCTGGTGACGACTCTGCCGCAGAGCGGTCTGGCTGTTCTGAATGCCGATGACCCCCGTGTTTTCGCCATGCGATTTGACTGTCAATGCCGGGTCATCACCTATGGCTGTTCAGAAAATGCGGATATTCGAGCGACAAGTTGGCATGAGGGTTTGCCAGGGGGATTGACAATCCAGGTCCGGGAGGGCCGGCAGGAGGTCACCATTCAAACCAGGCTGATTGGCGCGCGATGGATTACATCCGTTCTGGCGGCGATTGCCCTTGGACGGGGTATGGGAATTTCGTTGGAGGAATGTGCCCGGGTGGTGGCTGAAATCCCGCCCTTTCACTACAGGGATTCTGTACATATTTTGAGGAACGGAACAACAATCGTTCTTGATACGCACAAGAGAGCATTCTGGACGGTGAAAAGCAGCCTGGAAATCGTCGAAAAAGCAACATATCCGCGAAAAACAGTCGTGTTCGGTCAAGTCGGCTACTATGTCGGCGCTGAGGATACGATGTATCGGGAGATCATCGATCAGGCGCTGGATGTTGCCGATCGGATCATCATTTATGGAAAACTGGGTGATGAAGTGATCCGGATGTTGAGGGAATATCCCGGTCGCGTGTTTTATTTTGATGCGGTTGCCCAGGTTCAAGGATTTTTGAGAGCAAACGCGGTGGCGGGCGAACTGATTTATGTCAAGGCTGGCGTCGCCGATAATCTTGAACGCTTGTGGTATGACACGATCGAGCCCATCAAATGCTGGCGAGATCGATGCGGAAAGCGCAAGACCTGTGATCGATGCAGCGATCTCTATGGCAGCCGCTGGGCCCGCTATTACCGTTTCAAATGGAAAAAATGGCAATGATGCGCAGCAGTAGGCCTCGTCCATCAGGGTTACATTTTTCATAATATCCGGTGGAAATCAGCCGCTTTGCTGGATAATCTGAAGCGCCCTATTTCAAGGGCAGGATGCGATTGAATAGTTGTCGGCGCCGGTCGTTTCTGGCGGCGTTCTTTCGCTTCCTGACAACCGCGGCGTGTTCCGCAAAGGGATGCTCGTAAAGGCCACAAAGGTGGCAATCGATTTTCTTGCCACATCTGTCAACCCAGCATTTTACATCGTGCTTCCAGGCCAATGCCACACGTTCGAGGTGCAAATTGTTGGAGCTCTTCAACAGGATTATTTCATCCTTCATGGTGGTTTGCCGGATATGTTCATAGACGTGCCTGGCGGTTTGCAGCTCGACGAACCTGCCGCTTTCCCGGTCCTCTTTGCTCGCTGTTGAACGGTGCGCATTGTCACCCACAAAAACGACCTGATCGGCAACGGCGATCGCTGCGCGATAGGCATCGCGATACTTTGGTTTGGGATTGCCGGCAAAGTCCGAGATCTGACCGAGCACGATCCGTTTGCGCGGTGCAATGGCCTGTTCGACGACATGCATGGCCAGCGGAAGGGATGCATTGGGCGCCTTTTTGGCATCCACAATGAACACGGGACCATCCCGGGTTGGAATGATCTGGCACCGGTTGGCAAGGGGTGTGAACGTGGCGCATTGTTGCAGGATTGTCTGCCGGTCCACACCCAGTTCCAAGGCCGTTGCCACGCTTGCGGCAACGGAGGGCCAAAAATGTTCGCCAAGAAGCTGTGAAACCACGACAATGCTCCCGCCCCTCCAGACGATCTCGACTTCCAGGTTGCCGGGATAGGACGAGGACACATGGGTCACCCGATAATCGGCTTGGCGCTCCCTGCCAAAGGTCACCACGCGTTCGGCCGTTTGATCTGCCATGGACAGAACCAGATCATCATCTGCATTCAAAACCGCAATTCCGCCAGGCTTGATGGCCCTGACAAGGGCGGATTTCTCTTCTGCGATGGCTTGCCTTGTTCTGAAGGATTTGAAATGTTCCATTTCTATAAGCGTCACAATGGCGACATCCGGTTGCAACAGGGCCGCCATTGGCTGCATATCCCCCTTGCTCATGATTCCCGCCTCGACGACAACATAATCAATGGGATCTTTTCCTTCGCTGACAGCTTCGATCAGGGAGGCGAGCTGGTTGTAGGGCTTGAGTGGCAGAACCTGTCCATGCCCTTCCAGAATGTGCGCAAGCAACGCGGTGGCCGTTGATTTCCCGGAACTTCCCGTCACGCCGATAAAGGTGCTCTTGCTGCGCAATCGGGTGCGGCGCGCGTTGAAAATGGCCAGTCTGGTTTTGCATTTCTGGCGCAGGGTTCGGATGGCGGAACGCAATGGGCCGTTTCTTTTGCCTGAAGACTTGTGATTCACCGGGTGTGTCATAGAGGGTTTCCATGCATGTGCCAGTCGGCTCGCCAACCGTTCGGGATATTGAACACGATTGCATGCTGGATAAGCCGGAAATTTGATATATCTTATCGTCGATTAATATCAAGCGCCGCCGGACCTTTGTCCCGGCAGCAGACAAGCCCATGACCGCCGATGCAAAAATACTTTACCTTGCGTCGGAAACAGCCCATAAGTGTCGGGTTATTACACTGATTCACGTTCGACGGATGGTGTTACGGTTGACCATGCCAATCAGATTTTTTATTGCCACACTGTTTCTGCTGGTGGCTGCCATTCCCGCTAATGCTCAGGATGTTTCCTATGAAGACATTCTGGCAAGCCCGGACGATATAAAACTCAGCTATCTCTACGCGCAGCAACAGGTCATCAAGGGTGATCTCGAACAGGCGACCTCGGCGCTCGAACGGGTGCTTCTGCTGCAGCCCAACTGGGATACGGCACGGCTTTTTTATGCGGCTGTCCTTTTTCGGCTTGACGACGCGGAAGGCGCAAAACGGGAACTCAAGCTCCTGCAGGACCGGCCGTTGTCCGCCAACCAGCAGCGCGAAGTCAGCAAATACCTTGCACTTGTCACCGCGAAGTCCAAGAAAACCAGGCTGACAGGGTCAATCGCGACCGGCTTTCGTGTTGATAGCAACCCCGACATGACGACAAGTTCATCGAACGATCTCAATGGCAATCCGCTCGATACGGATGAACGGGTCGATGGCGCATTTCTAGCGACGTCGAATATTCGTCTGGAACATAATCTGTCTGGCGGATCGGGCAATTTCGCTTTCATTGAGGCGAACGGCAATTTCAATGAGCAATTCCAGGTTTCCGAGGCTGATTATCTCACTGGCGGCGTGCGCGCCGGCGCCAGCTTTTTCCTGCAGGATCTGCAATTGACCCCCTATGTCTCAGCGACGGCGCTTGCATTGCAGGAGCAGCTCTACCGCAGCGAATATGGTGGTGGTCTGACGGCGAAATACACGGTCGATCCAAAACTCTCGGTGAGTTTGGGCGCTCAGGGCATCTATCAGGATTACAGTGCCGTTGCCGACAATTCGGTTGGCAGTGCGCGTGACGGGTGGCTTTACGTCGCCGCTGGCGGCATTGCCTATCGGACCAGTGAAACCAACCGGCTCTCAGCCCGGATCAATGGTTATCAAAAGCAAGCCAGCAACGACAGCTACAGCTACGAGGCCCTTGAACTGATCGCCAGCGATGTCTTCTTGCTCGGTCGGGGACAGTATGTGCTGGCCAGTGCGTCTTATCGTTGGCAGAATTATGATCAGCCAGATCCCAAATATTCCGCGACGATCGCCCGCAAGGACAGATTGTTGAAGGCACGTTTGGCCTATGGTGTGCCGGTCGATACGCTGCTTGACCTCGTCAATGTGGAGCACGGTTCGGCAACCAGTGGGCTCAATGTCCAGATTGGCGCCAATTATCTCAATCAGGACTCCAATATCCCGAATTTCGATGCCGACAGCCTGTCGGCAGATGTATTGTTCACAAAGCGTTTTGCCTATTAGCCGCAATGAGGCAAATTGCGCGACGGAGACATGAAATGACCGTCCAACGAACCCTGGTTTTCACTTTAGCCGCCGCTTGTCTCGTGGCCACCCAGGTGGCTTGGAGTTCCAGTGTCCGGGCCGAGGCAAAAATCGGTGTCAGCGCTGCGATTAAGGGCAATGTCTTTGTCAAAAGCGGCGGCGCCGGCAACCAGCGCAAGGCCAAGGCAGACCAGAGTATTTTTCTGCAGGATGAGGTTCTGACCAAGCGGCAAAGCGCCCTGCAAATCCTGCTGATCGACCAGTCCGTCTTTACCGTCGGCGAAAATTGCGAAATGACCATTGATCGTTTTGTCTATGATCCGGACAGGAATCTGGGCGAGATGAGTGGCACCGTGGTCAAGGGGGCCTTCCGGTTCATCAGTGGACGCATCGGCAAGGCCAATCCAACCATGGCAAATATCACCACGCCTTCTGCCGGCATCGGTATTCGCGGCACCATGTTTGAAGGTGTCGTGGGTCCTGATGCCCTCAAACTTGCCGCCCTGCTGGGATTGCCCACCGCCGGCGCGGACAGTGAAAAGGCCTCCTTCATATTGCTTCGCGGTCCGGGACGCGGCACAAATGCCCTGACGGCGACCGGGATCATTGAAGTCTCGAATTCCGGCGGCAAAACAACGATCTCCGCCGCCAATTACGCGGTTTTTGTCCCCGGTCCGGGCCAGGCACCCGTTGGACCATTTGCGGTGACAGAAGAGGTTCTGAGCTATTTTGACTTTCCACCTAATGGATTTAAGCCACCGGCTTCTAGCCGGTTCGCTTCAGCGAAGCTGTCTCTAGATCTTCTCTCCTGAATTTTGAAACCCGCTGAGGCGGTATGGTTTCAAAATTCAGGAGAGAA